>Ga0196965_1000031_pt1 | contig 127207 bp, 134 predicted proteins | sample S1_20metaG_FD_148668 | JGI IMG/M metagenome (GOLD analysis project Ga0196965, IMG submission 148668) | Soil microbial communities from Anza Borrego desert, Southern California, United States - S1_20 | ecosystem: Environmental > Terrestrial > Soil > Desert | place: USA: California | collected...
CGTCCTGCGTGAAGGCGGCGCGGGTCGCCTCCTCGTCGCGCCAGTAGCAGCGGATGTTGGCCGCGCTCTTGATGCCGATCTCGCCGCGCTCGCCGGGCGGCAGATGCCGGTCGCCGTCGCCGAGGATGACGAGATCGACGGTCGGGCGGTGCGCACGCCCGGTCGAAGCGGGCTTGGCGGCATAATTCTCCCAGAAATTCCCGCAGCCGACAGCATTGGTCTCAGTAAGCCCGTAGCCGAGCGCGGGCTGGGTGCCCTTGAAGCTCTCCTGCAGCCGCTTGACGTGCGCGACCGGACGCGGGGCTCCGCCCGCCGCGATATCGGTCAGCGTGCTGAGGTTGTATTTCTCCCGGTCGGGATGCTGCATCAGCTCGAGGCTCATCGTCGGCACGCCCACGAAGTAGGTGACCGTCTCCTTTTCGATCAGACGCAGCGCCTCGCCGGCATCCCATTTCGGCATCAGCACCATGCCGCGGCCGATGACGAAGCTATTGAGAAGCACGGGTACCTCGCCGGTGACGTGGAAGAAGGGCACGCTCACTAACGTTCGCGGCGGATTGGGCGGCGGCCGCCCCTCGCTCTCGAGGATGCCGAGCAGGGTGATCAGCGAAATCGCGTAGCTGTAGACCCCGGTCGTAACCGCGCGATGGGTCGAGACGGCGCCCTTGGCGAGGCCGGTCGAACCCGACGTGAAAAGGATCGTCGCATCGTCCTCCGGCGAGACAGGGGGGAGTGCGGCCTGCTCCCCGCCTGCCTCGAGCAAGGGCGCGAGCGCTTCGTGAAGCGCCCGGTCCACATCGAGCGTCACCACGGCGCAGGAGGCGCAGCTCGCCGCGATGCGCGCGGCGCGCGGCGCGTCCGCGATCGCCAGCTTCGGTTCGGTCAGCTCGAGCGCGTGGCGGAGCTCGTCGGGCTGCCACCAGCCGTTGATCAAGGTAGCGATCGCTCCGGCCTTCAGGACCGCCATGTAGCAGACGATCCAAGCCGGGCAGTTGCGCATCGCGATCGCCACCCGGTCCCCCTTGGCGATCGAGCGGCCGGCGACCAGCGCTTTGGCGAGCCGCGTCGCCTCCTCGTTGAGCTGTGCGAACGTGAGCCGCTCCTCGCCCGCGATCACTGCGACGGTCGCCCCGTGCAGCGCGCAGAAAGCGTCGAACAGTCCGGGCAGAGTCGGCGGCAGGTTGGTGACGATCGCCCGCCCTTCCTCGTCGGCGCCGATCTGAACCCTCCCTCCCGGTCCGGTCACCGCCGCCAGAACCGCATCGAACTTGCGGTCGAGCTCGCTCGGCATCCTGCTCCTTCTCCTCGCGTCTTTTCGTTTTTCGCGGCTCCCTCTATGAGGGTGCGACGCGCCTGGGGGAAGCCTTGATCCTTTCACATCTGACCACCTTCGCCGCCGCTGCCGGCAATGCGATCCACTGGAACGACCTCGGGGTCGGGCCGATCGCGCTCGATCTCGGCTTCTTCAAGCTGCGCTGGTACTCGCTCGCCTACCTCGCCGGCATCGTCATCGGCTGGTGGTACCTCCTGAAGCTGATCAGGCAGCCGGGGGCGCCGATGGCGCGGCGGCACGCCGACGACATGGTCTTCTACGCGACGCTCGGCATCATCCTCGGCGGCCGGCTCGGCTACGTGCTCTTCTACCGCCCGATGGACTATTTCGCGGACCCCGTGCAGATCCTGCGCATGTGGGACGGCGGCATGTCCTTCCACGGCGGGGTGATCGGCACCAGCCTCGCGATCCTGTACCTTGCGCGGAAGAACGGCCTCAACTGGCTGCGCATCCACGATTACGTGGCCTGCTGCGTGCCCTTCGGCCTGTTCTTCGGCCGTCTGGCCAACTTCGTGAACGGCGAGCTCTGGGGGCGGCCGACGGACCTCCCCTGGGCGATCGTGTTCCCGGCCGGCGGCCCCGTGGCGCGCCACCCGAGCCAGCTCTACGAAGCGGCGCTCGAAGGCCTGCTGCTGTTCGCGGTGCTGGCCTACATGTTCTGGAGGACGCGCGCGCGCTACGAGCCCGGCCGCCTGGTCGGCGCCTTCCTGCTGGTCTACGGCCTCAGCCGCTTCCTGGTCGAGATGGTGCGCCAGCCGGACGAAGGTCTCGAGAACCTCGCCTGGGGGCTGTCCATGGGCCAGACGCTGACCGTGCCGATGATCCTCGGCGGAGTCTATCTGATCGCGACGGCCGGGCGCCGCCGCGAGCGCGTCGAACCGGTGGCGGGGAACGACAGCGTCGCCTGAAGGCAATGCGCCGGAACCGGGAATCGCGTTTGGGCTGAACTTGTCGAAGCCCTGCCCTTCTCTTAGGCGCGAAAGAAAAGCAGGGCTTCGACAGCCTCAGCCCGAACGGAGTTTCGCTTGCCCGAGCTGTCCCTACCGGCCCGCCTCGCCCGCCTGATCGCTTCGACCGGGCCGATTCCCGTCTCGACCTTCATGGCCGAGGCCAATGCGCATTATTATGCGGCCCGCGACCCGCTCGGCGCGGCCGGCGATTTCACCACCGCGCCGGAGATCAGCCAGATGTTCGGTGAGCTGGTCGGGCTGTGGTTCGCCGACCTGTGGAGACGCGCCGGATCGCCGCGCGATGCCGTCTACGTCGAGCTCGGGCCCGGGCGCGGCACGCTTGCCGCCGACGCGCTCAGGGCGCTGCGGGCCGCCCGGCTCGATCCGCAGGTCCATTTCGTCGAGACCAGCCCGGCCCTGCGCGCCGCCCAGGCCGAGCGCGTGCCGCAGGCAGTCTGGCACGGCGACGTCGCCACCTTGCCGACCGAGCCGGCCCTGCTGATCGTGGCCAACGAGTTCTTCGACGCGCTTCCCGTCCGCCAGCTGGTCGCGACGAAGCGCGGCTGGCACGAGCGGCTCGTCGCTCATACCGAAGCCGGCTTCGTGCCCGTGCCGGGCCCCTTGATCCCGGCGCCGCTGGTGCCCGCCGAGACGGGGACGATCGTCGAGACCTCGCCGGCCGCGCTCGGCATCGGCCGCGCGCTGGCGCAGCGGCTGGCGGCCCAAAGCGGCGCGGCGCTGATCGTCGATTACGGCCCGGCGCGCAGCGGCTCCGGCGAGACGCTGCAGGCCGTCTCCGGCCACGCCTTCGCCGATCCCTGGCAGGAGCCCGGCAGCCGCGACCTCACCGCTCATGTGGATTTCGAATCGCTAGCTCGGGCGGCGGCCGGCGAAGGCGCCCGGGTCGCCGGTCCGTGCGAACAGGGCGACTGGCTGAAGGCGATGGGCATCGATCTGCGCGCCGCTGCGCTCACGAAGTCCGCGCCGGAGCGGGCTGCGGAGATCGAGGCCGCGCGCGAGAGGCTGGTGGCGCCGGAGCAGATGGGCGCCCTGTTCAAGGTGCTGGCTCTGGTCTCGTCGGACTGGCCGGAGCCTGCGGGCTTCGCATGATCCGCTACCGCGAGCCGCGCCCCGACGATGCCGCCGCCATCCGCGCCCTCTTCGAGCGCAGCTTCGTCGACACCTTCGCGCATCTCTACAGACCGGAGGACCTCCAGGCGTTTCTCGGCCAGTTCACCGAGCGGGCGTGGCGCGCTGAGATCGCGGATCCCGCGTTCGCGTTCAGGCTCGCCGAGGACGGCGCCGAGCCCGCGGGATTCGCGAAGCTCGGGCCGCGCGCCCTTCCGGCGGTGACCGCGCGTCGAAGCCTGGAGCTGCGCCAGCTTTATGTACTGCGGGACTGGCAGGGCCGTGGGATCGCGCGCGCCCTGATGGAGTGGGCGCTGGCCGAAGCGCTGCGGCGCGGGGCGGAAGAGCTCTACCTCTCGGTCTGGACCGACAATGAGCGGGCAAAAAGCTTCTATCGGGGCTACGGATTCTCCTTTGTGGGGCCGTACGCGTTCATGGTCGGGGCGCAGGCGGACGAGGATGAGATATGGCGGCTGATCCTGAAGTGACCGTGCTGCATGCGGCTGCGCTGTCCGGTCTCCCTCACGGCTTCCTCGGCCGGGGCGGCGGCGTCTCTCAAGGCGTCTGCGCCGGCCTCAATGTCGGCCACGGCTCAGGCGACGATGCGGACGCGATCGCTGAGAATCGACGCCGCGCCGTCGAAGCAGTCGCTCCGGGCGCGCGTCTCGCGACCGTCCACCAGGTCCATTCCGCGACCGCTGTGACGGTCATCGAGCCCTGGCCGCTGGACGCCCGGCCGCACGCCGACGCGATGGTCACCGACCGGCCAGGTGTCGCACTCGGGGTCCTCACCGCGGATTGCGCGCCGGTGCTGCTCGCCGATACCGCCGCGGGAGTGGTCGGGGCCGCCCATGCGGGCTGGAAGGGCGCGCTCGCCGGAATCGTCGAGGCGGCGGTTGCGGCGATGGAGATGCTCGGCGCCCGGCGCACGCGCATCGCGGCAGCGATCGGCCCGTGCATCGCCCGCAAATCCTACGAGGTGGACGAGGCCTTCATGCGCCGCTTCGTCGAGGCGGATGCGGAGAATGAACGCTGGTTCGTCGGCCGGCGCAACGGCCATCACGGCTTCGATCTCGAGGGATTCGTTGCGTCGCAGCTCGCCCAGGCGGGCATCCCTCGGATCGAGGCCCTGGGCCAGGATACCTATTCCCAACCCGGTCGCTTCTACTCCTACCGCCGGGCGACCCATTGCGGCGAGCCGACCTACGGCCGCCAGGTCTCGCTGATCGCACTGTAGCGCCCGTCCCATCGAGGGAGAGGAGTGAGGTCTGGCGCTCGCCATTGCGCTCTGCCATCAAGCCTTTCGTCGGAGGGGAAACGAACATGGCCGAACGCTGGGGGCTCTGGGCGGGGCTCGCCGTCTTCGCCGCGATGCTCGCTTTGCCCGCGCCGGCGGCGATGCCCGCCGCCGCATGGCACACGTCGGCGATCGTCGTGCTGATGGCGACCTGGTGGATGACCCAGGCCTTGCCGCTCACCGCCACCGCCCTCGTGCCCTTCCTCGCCTTTCCCTTGCTCGGGATCATGAATGCCAGCGAGACCGCAGCCTCTTATTATTCGCCGATCCTGTTCCTGGTCCTCGGCGGAGCGATCATCGCGCTGGCGATCGAGCGCACCGGGCTACACCGCCGGCTTGCGCTCGCCATCGTCACGCGCGGCGGCCGGACGCCCGCGGCGATGCTGCTCGCCTTCATGGCCTCGACCGCGATCATCAGCCTGATCGTCTCGAACACCGCAACGACCCTGATCATGATGCCGATCGCCGTCGCCGTCCTCAAAGGCGCCAGGATCGAGGCGGGGCACACCGATGGGTTCGCCGGAGCCCTGGCGATGGGGATCGCCTTCGCGGCGTCGATCGGCGGCCTCGGGACTTTGGTCGGCTCGCCGACCAACGCGATCGCCGCGGGGATCATCGAGCGTGCGCTCGGCCTCAGGATCGATTTCATGACCTGGGCGATCTACGGGATGCCGCTGGTCCTCATCGCCATCCCGATGTGCTGGGTGATCCTGCTCAAGGTCCAGAAGGTGCGGCCGACCGATTTCGATCCGGCGGCGGCGCTCGCCGGGATCGGCGAGGCCGCGCCCTGGTCGGCGGCCGAGAGGAGGCTGGTGCCGCTGATCGGCGCCGTCGTCGCGGCGTGGGTCGCGGTTCCGTTCGTCACGCCCTATTTGCCGCGCGACAGCCTCACCGACGGCACGATTGCGGTCGCCGCGGCATTGCTCCTTTTCGTCGTCCCGGACGGGACCGGCCGCGCGATCCTCAACTGGGAGGAGGCCAATCGGGCGCCCTGGGGGGTGATCATGATGTTCGGCGGGGGCCTCGCCCTCGCGGCCGGGATCGGCGCATCGGGCCTCGCCGACTGGCTGGGCGTCGCGCTGCAGCCGCTGCGCCTGGTCCACCCGCTGATCGTCGTGTGCGCGCTCGTCGCGATCGTCATCGTGATCACCTAGTTCGCATCGAACGTCGCCGCCGCGAGCGGGATCATCCCGGTCGTCGCCGGGATCATCGCCGCGACCGGGATCGATCCGATCCTGCTGGCCTTGCCGGCCGCCTGGGCGGCGAGCTGGGGCTTCATGCTGCCGTCCGGCACGGGCCCCAACGCAATCGCCTGGGCGACCGGCCACATCGCCCTGCCGCGCATGCTGAAGGCGGGGCTGATCCTCGATATCGCCGGCGTCCCTTTGATGGTCGGAATCGTCTGGATCGTCGCGGCCCTGATCGGCTAGGAACCGCGACGGGCAACGGACCTCACCCCTGGGCCGCTTCTCGGCAAGCGGTCTTGAGCCTGCTCCCGGCAGGCTCGGTCTCCCGAAGCAAACGCGATCCGCTGATAGGAGACAGACATGCGCAACGAAGACGAATCCGATCTCACCGGCGCGACTGCGCGCCGCCGCCCGAAGCCGAGCGTGCTCGAGGTCGGGGGCCGCAGGCTGAAGCCTTCGACCCTGATGATGGGCCACGGCTTCGATCCGGCGCTTTCGGAAGGCTCGCTGAAGCCGCCGATCTTCCTCACTTCGACCTTCGTCTTCGAGAATGCGGCGGCGGGCAAGCGGCATTTCGAAGGCGTCACCGGCAAGCGGCCGGGCGGTGCGGAGGGCTTGGTATATTCGCGCTTCAACGGGCCGAACCAGGAGATACTCGAGGACCGGCTCGGGCTCTGGGAAGACGCCGAGGACGCCCTGACCTTCTCCTCGGGCATGTCGGCGATCTCCACCTTGCTGCTCGCCTTCGTCCAGCCGGGCGACGTCGTCGTCCACTCCGGCCCGCTTTATGCGGCGACCGAGACCCTGATCGCCCGCATCCTCGGCCGCTTCGGCGTCAAATGGCTCGACTTTCCCGCCGGGGCGACCCGCGAGGAGATCGAGAGCGTGCTCGATCGCGCCAAGGGGATGGGCCGCGTCTCGCTCATCTATCTGGAGAGCCCGGCCAATCCCACCAACGCGCTGGTCGACGTCGAGGCCGTCGCCGCGGCGCGGACCGCGGTGCTCGGCGACGAGCGTCCGCCGATCGCGATCGACAACACCTTCCTCGGCCCGCTCTGGGCGCAGCCGCTCCGCCAGGGCGCAGACCTCTCGGTCTATTCGCTGACCAAATATGCCGGCGGACACAGCGACCTCGTCGCCGGCGGCATCACCGGCTCGAAGGACCTGATCAACACCATCCGGATGCTCCGCAACACGATCGGCACGATCACCGATCCCAACACCGCCTGGATGCTGCTGCGCTCGCTGGAGACGCTCGAGCTCCGGATGGAGCGCGCCGGCGAGAACGCCGCCAAGGTCTGCGCCTTCCTGCGCGACCATCCCAAGGTCGAGAGCGTCGGCTATCTCGGCTTTCTGGAGGAAGCAGGAGACGCGCGGCAGGCCGACATCTATCGGCGCCACTGCACCGGGGCCGGGTCGACCTTCTCGCTTTATCTGAAGGGCGGTGAGAAGGAGGCCTTCGCCTTCCTCGACGCGCTGAAGATCGCCCATCTCGCCGTCAGCCTCGGCGGCACCGAGACGCTGGCGAGCGCGCCGGCGGCGATGACCCATCTCTCCGTGCCCGAGGAGCGCAAGCAGGCGCTCGGCATCACCGACAATCTGGTCCGCATCTCGATCGGGGTCGAGGATCCGGACGATCTGGTCGCCGATTTCGACCAGGCGCTGGCCGCGGTCTAGCGCCATGAGGTGAGGGTCCCGACACCTAATCAGCGGGGCCCTCACCTCCCGCCCTCGAGGGCGGCGTTCCGCCGGCGCGGCCGGAGGAAGAAATGCGCATCCCAGTCGAGCGCGAAGCTATGCCTCGGACTCGGCGAAGTCAACGTAATAGGGATAATGTAAACTGAGCAGTGAATCGGGTCTTTACACGATATTTACAATGTAAAGTGCTTGCTTACATTTGTGCGCTCTTCCGGTCGTTCCAGTCCACGACTTCCCAACCTTCCGCTTCGGCCAGGCGGATCAGGCGGCGATGGGCGTTGGCGGCGACGGCTTCGTCTGCCCAGCGGTGGACATAGTGGTCGGAGACATGATCGGAGTAGAAGCGGATGTGGACGGCGTCCCGCTCCAGTCCCTCCTGTTGCAGCCAGGCCTCGATCATGTCGAGCTTGCCGAGGCCGTAGCAATTCGCTCCGTCGATGCGGGCGACGATCCGCCCCCGGCCGTCGCGCAAGGTGTCGGTGGCGATGACGTCGTCGAAGCCCAGCCGCGCGGCGATCACGGCGGCGTAGAGCCGGTAGGAGGCCGTCGCCATCACCAGCCTCCGCCCGGCCTCGCGATCGCCTGCGATGCTGCGCCGGGCGCCCGGCAGGATGTTGGTCGCGAGCTGGCGCTCGGCGAAGCTCTCGACCACCGGCTCGAGCCGCTCCGGCGCGACTCCGCGGCCGATCAGGATCCGGTAGTTCCACTCCTTGAGGCGGCCGCGGTCGATCAGCCGCAGGCCGTATGCCGCGAGCGTCAGCGGCACCAGCGGCAGCAGCGCGAGGCGCCACGGCGCCAGCCGCAGGCAGGCGTGGATCAGGAACGGCGTGTAGGTCGCCCGCCGGGTGATCGTGCGGTCCATGTCGTAAATGGCGAGCTGGCGCTTCACGGAACCGGGCAAGCACAGGTGCGTAGCGCCTGTCCATCCTCCCGCGCTTGCCGCCCGCCTCCTTTTGAAGCAGTGTCCCCTCCTCGATGAGCATCATGCCCGATTTCACCCAGTCGAACGAGGACGGCCGCTGCGTACTGCGCTTTACCGGCAACCTCACGCTGGCGCGGATCCGCAAGCTCACGGAACGTCTCGGCGAGATCAAGGCGCAGCGGCCGCTGGTCGACCTTTCTGACGTGGACCGTATGGACACGGTCGGCGCCTGGCTGATCTACAAGCTCAAGCGAGACCATCGCGCCGAGATCGTCGGTGAAAGCGACGAGCACCGTTCCCTGCTCGATCAGGTCGAGAAGGCGGACCAGCCGGTCAAGGTCCGTCCTGACAGCACGCCGGCATTCTTCCGCGTGGTCGGCCAGATCGGCGCCGGCACGGCGATGGCGGGCCGGACCTTGTACGGTCTGCTCGGCTTCTTCGGCGGCCTGCTCGTTTCGCTGTGGAACGTGATCACCCACCCACGGCGATTCCGGATCAACTCGGTCGTCACCAATTTCGAGCATGTCGGCATTCACGCTTTGCCGATCATCGGGCTGATGAGCTTCCTCGTCGGCATCGTCATCGCGCAGCAGGGCGCGGTCCAGCTGCGCCAGTTCGGCGCGGAGATTTACACGATCAACCTGATCGGCCGGAGCTCGGTCAAGGAGCTCGGCCTCCTGATGACCGCGATCATGGTCGCGGGCCGCTCGGGCTCGGCTTTCGCCGCCCAGATCGGATCGATGAAACTCAGCGAGGAAGTGGACGCGATGCGCACCATCGGCGTGTCGCCGATGGAGGCTCTGGTCGTCCCGCGCGTGCTCGCCACCGTATTGCTGATGCCGCTGCTCGGCTTCTACGCCTCGATCCTCGCGATCATCGGCGGCGCGATGTTCGTCTGGATCGATCTCGGAATCCCGCTGGTGACGTTCATCCAGCGCACCCGCGAGGTCGTCCCGGAGACCGACCTCTGGCAGATGCTGATCAAGGCGCCCGTGTTCGGGCTGATCATCTCGATGGCCGGCTGCTTCCAGGGCCTGCAGGTCGAAGGCAATGCGGAATCGGTCGGCCTGCGCACCACCGCCGCCGTGGTCCAGGCGATCTTCCTGGTCATCGTCCTCGACGCCTTCTTCGCCGTCTTCTTCACCTCGATCGGCTGGCTGTGAGCGAAGACCCGCATATCATCCAGGTCCGCGGCCTCAGGAACAGCTTCGGCGAGCAGATCGTCCACGAAGAGCTCGACCTCGACGTGCGCAAGGGCGAGATCCTCGGCGTGGTCGGCGGCTCGGGCACCGGCAAGTCGGTCCTGATGCGCTCGATCATCGGGCTCCAGATCCCGGATGAAGGCGAGATCACCGTGTTCGGCGAGTCGATGATCGGACGGCCCGAGGAGGAGGCCAAGCACGTCCGCCGCCGCTGGGGAATCCTGTTCCAGGGCGGCGCGCTTTTCTCGACCCTGACCGTGGCCGAAAACGTCCAGGTGCCGATCAAGGAATATTTCCCGCGGATGGACGAGACCCTGCTCGACGAGATCGCCGCCTACAAGGTGGTGATGAGCGGCCTCGGTCCGGAGGCGGGCCCGAAATACCCCTCCGAGCTCTCGGGCGGAATGCGCAAGCGCGCCGGGATCGCCCGCGCCCTCGCCCTCGATCCCGAGCTCATGTTCCTCGACGAGCCGACCGCCGGCCTCGACCCGATCGGGGCGGCTGCGTTCGACGAGCTCATCGTTCAGCTGCGCGACGCGCTCGGCCTCACTGTCTTCCTGATCACCCACGATCTCGACACGCTTTACGCGATCTGCGACCGGGTGGCGGTGCTCGCCGACCGCAAGGTGGTGGCGATTGGAACGATTCCGGAATTATTGGCTTTGGACCACGAATGGATCCAGGAGTATTTCAGGGGACCGCGAGGGCGCGCCGCCGCCACCGTGGATAAGAGGGAAAGAGCCAGGGTCTGATGGAAACCCGTTCGAACCATATCCTCGTCGGCAGCGTCGTCCTCGGCCTCCTCGCTATGCTGGTCGTCTTCATCATCTGGCTGAGCCAGGTGTCGGGGGACAGCGAGCAGGGCTACGACATCTTCTTCCGCCAATCGGTCGAGGGTTTGGCCAAGGGCACGGCGGTCACCTATAACGGCGTCCCGGTCGGCCAGATCGAGGAGATCGACCTCGAGGAGCGCAACCCGGAGTTCGTGCGCGTGCGGATCGGGGTGCGCGACCAGACTCCGATCCTGCAGGGCACGACCGCGACCATCCGCGGCGTCGGCTTCACCGGCCTCTCGCAGATCCAGCTCAACCCGCCCGAGATTCCCGCGCGCGGGCGCCGGCCTCCGGAGATCGGCTGCCCCGGCGAGAACCGCACCGCGCAATGCCCCTACGGCGTGCCGGTGATCCCGACGCGGCCGGGCGCGATCGGCCAGCTGCTCAATACCGCGCCCGAGCTGCTCGAGCGCATCTCGACGCTGACCGAGCGGCTGACGCAGTTGCTCTCCGACCGCAACCAGGAGTCGATCGCCGGCATCCTCGCTAATACCGAGGCGATCAGCCGCTCTCTGGCCGAGAGATCGCCGGAGATCGCCGCGACGCTGGCGGAGGCGCGGATCGCGATCCGCCAGGCCGGCCTTGCGGCCGAGCGCGCGGGCCAGCTGATGGGCTCGACCGAGCGGCTTGTGAACCAGGAGGGGCGGCCTTTGGTCAACGATCTGCGCCACACCATCCGCGCCGCCGAGCAGAGCATGGAGAATCTGAACGCGGTGCTCGCGGAGGCGCGGCCGGGAGTGAACGCCTTCACCAACCAGACCTTGCCGCAGGTCGGGGAGCTGATGCGTGACCTTCGCGAGACCTCAGAGTCGCTGCGGGCGATCACGACGCGGATCGAGCGGCAGGGCATTGGCGGCATCATCGGCGGCCAGTCGCTGCCCGATTATCGAGGAAGGCGGAACAAGCAATGAGGATCGCCGCAGTGATCGCCGCGGTTGCGGCTCTCGGATTGTCGGCCTGCTTCGGCGGCGGCGCGCCGAGCGAGCTCCTCACCCTGCGCTCCGACCAGGTGCGGCCGGCCGGCGACGCACGCACCGCCGGGCCGGGCGAGGCGATCACCGTCGCAGAGCCGACCGTGCCGGTCGCGCTCGCCACCACCCGCGTCCCGGTCTACGTCGCCCCGCAGACCATCCAGTATCTGCGCGGCGCCTTCTGGGCCGACGATCCGAGCGAGCTGTTCCGCGCGGTCATCGCCGAGACGGTCTCCGCGCGCACCGGGCGCGTCGTCCTCGATCCCGCGCAGTTCACCCACGAGCCGGGCGCGCGTCTCACCGGCCAGCTCCTGATGTTCGGGCTCGACGCCGACCGGATGGAGGCGGTGGCCCTCTACGACGCCGTGCTTGAGCGCGGCCGCAACTCGATCGCCACCCAGCGCTTCGAGGCGCGCGTGCCGGTCGCCGCCGCGCAGGCGGCGATCGTCGCCCCGGCGCTGAACCAGGCGGCGAACCAGGTCGCCGAGCAGGTCGCGGCCTGGGTCGGTGGGCGCTAGCTACACCAGGCTCTTCGAGGCCTGCTCGTAAACATCCTTCGAGAGGCCCGGCGCCGCGACGATCCGCGCCAGCTCGCTCCGCATCTTTTCGCCCCGCGCCTCGTCGAAGCGGCGCCAGCGGCCGAGCGGGGGGACCAGGCGCGCGGCGGTCTGCGGATTGATCCGGTCGGCGGCGAGGATCATGTCGGCGAGGAAGCGATAGCCCTCGCCCGAGGCGCGGTGCAGGGCCCGCTGGTTCGCGGCGAAGGCGCCGACCAGCGCCCGCAGCCGGTTCGGGTTGGCGAGCGTGAAGTCCGGATGGCGCGCCAGCTCCGCGACCCGCTCGAGCGTGTCGTCTCGGCTCGAGAGCGCCTGGGCGGTGAACCATTTGTCGAGCACCAGGCCGTCGTGACGGTAGCGGCCGTAAAAGGCTTCCAGCGCCTGCCTGCGCTCGGGCGCGTCGCCGTTGACGAGGACGCCCAGCGCGCTCTGCCTGTCGGTCATGTTGTCCGCTTCGTCGAACTGGCGTTTCGCCAGCGTCGGCGCATCGGGCACCTTGGCGGCGTCGAGATAGGCGAGTGCCACGCCACGCAGCCGGCGCGCACCCTTGGCGGCTGGCGAATATTCGTAGCGGTTGGCGGCATGCGCTGCGTAGGCCGAGCGCCACAGGCCCTCGAGGCCCGCGCCGAGCGCGCCTCGCAGCCCTTCGCGGGCTCGGTGCACTGCGTCCGGATCGACCGTGTCCAGCTGGTCGCCGATGAAGCTCTCGCTGGGCAGCAGCACCGCTTCGCCGACGAAGGCCGGATCGAGCGTCTCGTCCACCAGCGTGCGCCGTACCGCCTCGATCACCGCATCGTGATCCTCAGCTCCGCGCTGAATCGCCCCGAGCAGAGTGTGCAGCATCAGCTGCTGCATCGCCTCGTAGCGGGCGAACGGATCGTCGTCGTGCGCGGAGAGGAAGGCGAGGTCCTGCGGCCGGCGTTCGCCGTCGACGATGACCGGGGCCGAGAAATCGCGGTTTAGCGACAGGACCGGCCGCTCCGTCACGCCGTCGAAGACGATCTCCGCCGCCTCTTCGTCGAGCAGGACCAGCCGCTCCTCCAACTTCGAGCCGCTCGCTTCGCCGAACAAAGCGAGCCTGAGCGAGATCGGCATAGGCTGCTTCCCGGGCTGGCCCGGAGTCGGCGGCACGTGCTGGCCGAGCCGCAGCCGCGCTCGGCCCTCCTCGTGCGCGAGCTCGGCGCGGACCCGTGGCGTCCCCGCCTGGCCGTACCAGAGCCGAAAGCGCGAAAGGTCGGCGCCGCTTGCTTCCTCCATCGCGCGGACGAAATCCTCGCAGGTCACCGCCTCGCCGTCATGGCGCTCGAAATAGAGGTCGGCGCCGGCCCGGAACCGCGCCGGCCCGAGCAAGGTGTGCAGCATCCGGATCAGCTCGGCGCCCTTGTTGTAGACGGTCGCCGTGTAGAAGTTCGAGATCTCCATGTAGGAATCCGGCCGCACCGGATGGGCGAGCGGCCCGGCATCCTCGGGGAATTGCGCGGCGCGCAGCGTCCGCACGTCCTCGATCCGCTTCACCGCCGCCGATCCCTGGTCGGCCGAGAATTGCTGATCGCGGAAGACGGTGAAGCCCTCCTTCAGCGAGAGCTGGAACCAGTCGCGGCAGGTGACGCGGTTGCCCGACCAATTGTGGAAATATTCGTGCGCGACGACTCCGGCGATCGCGTCGTAATCGGCGTCGGTCGCGGTGTCCGGATCGGCGAGGATGTAGCGCGAGTTGAAGATGTTGAGGCCCTTATTCTCCATCGCGCCGAAATTGAAATCGGCGACCGCGACGATGTTGAACACGTCGAGATCGTATTCGCGGCCGTAGACCTCCTCGTCCCATTTCATCGCCGCCTTGAGGGAGGCCATGGCATGCTCGGTGCGGGGCAGGTCCCCCTCGCGGACCCAGATGCCGAGCTCGACCGTGCGGCCGGAGCGGGTGACGAAGCTGTCGCGGTTGGCGACGAGATCGCCCGCCACCAGCGCGAACAGGTAGCAAGGCTTGGGATAGGGATCGTGCCATTCGGCCCAGTGCCGCCCGCCGTCGAGGTCGCCCGTCCCGACCGGATCCCCGTTCGAGAGCAAAACCGGATATTTCGCCTTGTCGGCGGTCATCTTCACCCGGAACCGGCTGAGCACGTCGGGCCGGTCGGGGAAGGGCGTGATCCGCCGGAAGCCCTCCGCCTCGCACTGGGTACAGAGAATCCCGCCGGATTCGTAGAGCCCCATCAGCTGGGTGTTCCGCGCCGGCGCGATCTCGACCTCGGTCTCAATCGTCGCCTTGTCCGCTTCGATCGCGACAAGGAGAGTAGCGCCCTCTCGACGATGATCGGCCGCCTTTCCGTCCACGGCGATCCGAAGGATGTTCAAACCCTCTGCTTCAAGACGCAGCGGGCCCTCGCCCTTGCGCACCGCCTCGAGCCTGGAGCGCACCAACGTACGCTTCGCGTCCAGATCGAATTCGAGCGCCACGTCGGTGACGAGCCAGTCGGGCGGGCGGTAATCTTCGCGACGGATTGCGGAGGGCGGCGTCGCGGCGGCGATCTGGGCATCGGGCATCAGCGGCATCTAGGAGGCGGGCCGGGCCGGCGCAATCGCGGGTCCGCTTGCGGCCGGGGCGGGCCACCGCTAATCTGCGCAGATCATTCGGGGGAATGCAGATGAAGACGACGCGCAGGCTGAGCCGCCGCTCCTTTCTCGGTACCGTCGCCGGCGGGGCGGTGGTCGGCGGAGGCGCGCTGATCGCGCTTGCCGGCACCGCGGGCGCGGTCCAGCGCACCGACAATGACAGCGGCCCGCGCGCCGATCCTCCCGGGCGCGGCACCCGCACCGGGCGGACCGACAACGACCCTTCGGACCGGGCGGGCCGCGGCACCGTGACCGGCTTCACCGATCAGGACCCGGGCGACCCCGCCAATCGCGGGCGGCGCTGCAACGACGCCGATCCCGGCGATCCGGCCACGTCCGGCGCGCCGCGCTGCTAGGCCTCGCACCCGACATTTGTCGGAGTTTACCTGAGGCCTCCGGGGCGGCATCCTCTCGCGACCCATAAGCTGTCCGCCAGGGAGTCGCGCGATGAAGATCACCCGTAAGCTCAGCCGCCGTTCGTTTCTCGGCACCGTCGCGGGCGGCGCCGTCGCCGGCGGCAGCCTGCTCGTGCTCGGCAGCGAGGCCCAGGCGGTCCAGGTCACCGACAACGACACCGGCCGCTACGCCGATCCGGTCGGCCGCGGCCGCGGCCGCGGGCGCAGCGGCGTCACCGACAACGACACCGGCGGCAATGCCGACCCGGTCGGCAACGGCCGCGGCCGGCGCGGCAGCGGCATCACCGACAACGACACCGGCCGCTACGCCGATCCGGTGAACAACGGCCGCGGCCGCCGCAACAGCGGCGTGACCGACAACGACCGCGGCCGCTATGCCGATCCGGTCAATAACGGCCGCGGCCGGCGCGGCACCGGAATCACCGACAACGATCCCGGCGATCCGGTCAACAATGGCCGCGGCAGGCGCTCCTGCAGCGACAGCGACAGCGGCCGCTACGCCGACCCGGGCGGGCGCGGCCGCCGCTGCTGACGCCAGGGTCCGGATTCTCGTTCACGGCGCTTCGGCCGGCGGTGGAGGCCGCCGGCCGAAGTTCGTCCGGCTTCTTTCCCGCGCGCTTGACCTGAAGCCGCCGCCGGTGCTTACGGCGCGGCCATGGCCCCGACCGTCCGCGATCGCCTCGCCGAGCTCGGCATCGTCCTCCCCGAAGCCGCGGCACCGGTCGCGGCCTATGTCCCGGCGGTGCTCGCCGGCAGCCTGCTTCACGTTTCGGGGCAGGTCTCGTTCGAGGGGGGCGCTTTGCTCACCGGCAGGATCGGCGAGCAGCGCGACCTGGAATATGGCGTCCGCGCCGCGCGCGCCTGCGGGCTGATGCTGCTCGCCCAGATCGACAAGGCCGTGGGCCTCGAGCAGGTCGATCGGATCGTCAAGCTCGGCGTGTTCGTCAACAGCGCGGGGTCGTTCACCGACCAGCCGAAAGTCGCCAACGGCGCCTCGAAGCTGATGGAGGAGGTGTTCGGCGAGGCGGGCCGGCACGCACGGGCTGCGGTGGGCGTCGCGTCCCTCCCGCTCGGCGCCGCGGTCGAGATCGATGCAATTGTCGCCATCAAGGCTGCTTGACGATCTCTTCGCGCCGCCGCCGGTCGCCGCGCGGATCGACTGGTTGACGGCGCAGCCCTTCGCGCATCGCGGCCTGCACGGCGCCCATATCGTCGAGAATTGCCGCGCCGCCTTCGAGGCCGCGGTGGCCGAAGGCCACGGCGTCGAGCTCGACGTGCAGGCAAGCCGGGACGGCGAGGCCATCGTGTTTCACGATTACGACCTGAAGCGTCTTACCGGCGTCGAAGGCCGCGTCCGCGACCGCAGCGCCGCGGAGCTGCAGCGCATCGCGCTCGCCGGCGCCGGCGAGACGATCCCGACCCTGATCGACGTCGTCCATCTCGTCGATTCGCGCGCGCCGATGCTGATCGAGGTGAAAGCGCCGACGCGCCACGTGGCGGCGCTCTGCGCCTCGGTGCTTCGCGCCGTCCGCGACTATCCCGGCTATATGGCGGTGATGTCGTTCAATCCGGAGGTCGGCCGCTGGTTCTGGCGCAACGGGCGCGGCATCACCCGCGGCCTCGTGGTGACGGAGAGGAAGCGCCGGCGCGTTCATGGCGGGTTCGAGCGAAGGCTCTCGCTGTGGCGCGCCCGGCCGCACTTCCTCGCCTACGACGTGCAGGACCTGCCCTCCGCCTTCGCTCGCGAGCAGCGCCGCCGGGGCTTGCCGGTGCTGAGCTGGACGGTCCGCGGCGCGCGCCAGCGCGAGACCGCGCAGGCCGAGGCCGACCAGATCATCTACGAGGAAAGGTGAGCGAAACCGGAATCCTCGCGCGGGTTGCGGAAGGGGTCGCATCGTTCGAGCCGGCCGCCTGGGACCGCTGCGCCGGCCGCGGCGATCCGTTCACCAGCCACGCCTTCCTCGCCGCCCTCGAGGAGAGCGGAAGCGTCGGCCCCGGCACCGGATGGCAGCCCGCGCCGATCGCGATCGACGGCGAGGACGGTGCGCCGGCCGCGGTCCTGCCGGCTTATGCGAAAAGCCACAGCCGCGGCGAATATGTCTTCGATCACGGCTGGGCCGACGCCTATGAGGAAGCCGGCGGGGATTATTACCCCAAGCTCCAGATCGCGGTGCCGTTCACGCCGGTCCCGGGCCGACGCCTGCTCGCCGCGGACCAGACCCTCGCGCCGGCCTTGATCCGCGCCGCCGAGGCCCTGGTGCTGCAGAACGACCTCTCCTCCGCCCACGCCACGTTCATCGCGCCCGACGAGGTGGAGCTGTTCGAGCGCGCCGGCTGGCTGATCCGGATCGACACCCAATATCACTGGCTGAACGCCGGCTACGGGAGCTTCGAGGACTTCCTCGGCTCCCTCGCGTCGCGCAAGCGGAAGGCGATCCGCAAGGAGCGCACGGCCGCCCTCGAAGGGCTGGAGGTGCGGCGGCTCCGCGGCGCCGAGATCGAAGAGGCGCACTGGGACGCCTTCTGGGCCTTCTACCAGGATACCGGCAGCCGCAAATGGGGCCGGCCCTATCTCACGCGCGAATTTTTCTCGCTGCTCGGCGAGCGTCTCGGCGATCGGATCCTGTTGGTGATCGCCTATCGGGGCGGGCAGCCGGTGGCCGGCGCGCTCAACCTGATCGGCGGGGAGGCGCTTTACGGCCGCTATTGGGGCACGTTGATTGAGGCGCCGGGCCTCCATTTCGAGCTGTGTTATTATCAGGCCATCGACTGGGCGATCGCGAACCGGCTGGCGCGGGTCGAGGCCGGCGCCCAGGGAGAGCATAAGTTGAGCCGCGGCTATCGTCCGGTGCCGACCTTCTCCGCCCATTTCCTCGCCGACGAGCGGCTCAGGGACGCGGTCGCGGACTTCCTCGAGGTCGAGCGGCGCGCGGCGCTCCGCGAGATCGCCGCGCTCGGCGACTTCACGCCGTTCCGCCGTGGCTGAGCCTCAGGCGGCGCGGCGCCAGCTGTCCGAGAGCCATGCCCGCGCCTGGCGCTGCGCCTCGGCGATTTCCCGGGCGGTCATCTCCTCGGCGATGTCGGCGCGGCATTGCTGGCCGAGCGCGCTGCCGTTGAGCGCGGCGAGGTTGAACCATTTATGCGCTTCCACGAGGTCGATCTCGGTGCCGCAGGTGCCGGTCGAGTAAGCGACTCCGAGCCGGTAGAGGGCGTCGGCGTCGCCGGCGGCGGCCTCCGCGACCAGGCTTTCCATCAGGAAGGCGGCCGATTTCGCGCTTGTACCCATGACATGCTCCCCTGTTTTCGCCTGTCAGGGGATGTTTCGGCCACGGGTTCCAAAGAAATGGTTAACGCCGCGGTGACCTTCGTTCCCCTCCCCTTGCGGGGGAGGGGTTAGGGGTGGGGTGGAGGCAATGAAGAGCGGTGAATTTCCGGAGACTCCACTCCCACCCCAACCCTTCCCCATCAAGGGGAGGGGCTTCACTCCGCGCGGGCCTCCACAGGCAGATTGTCGATCAGCCGCGTCTGCCCCAGCCAGGCGGCGGCGAGGAGGCGCGCGGGGCGGTCGGGACGTTCGACCGGCGCCAGGGTCTCGGCGTCGCGAAGCTCGACATAGTCGATCGGGCCGAAGCCCGCCCGCGACAAAGCCTCCCGCGCCCTGGCAAGAGCCACTTCGGCGCCGCCGCCGCCGGCGATCGCCTGCGCCGCCTCGCCCAGCGCCCGCGGCAGCGCGCGTGCCGCCCGGCGCTCGTCCTCGGTCAGATAGAGATTCCGCGAGGAGAGGGCGAGGCCGTCGGCGTCGCGCTGGGTCGGCACGCCAACGATCTCGACGGGGAGCACGCGCTCGGCGACCATCTCGCGGATGACGAGGAGCTGCTGGAAGTCCTTCTCGCCGAACAGGGCGACATCCGGCCGCACCTGCTCGAAGAGGCGCGCGACGATTGTGGCGACTCCGTCGAAATGGCCCGGGCGCGCCGCGCCGTCGAGGCCGCGCGCCGCCGGGCCTGCGGCGACCGGGGTCTCCGCGCCGTCGGGGTACATGGTTGCGACGTCCGGCGCCCACAGGATGTCGACGCCGGCCTCCTCGAGCATCTTCGCGTCGCCCGCCTCGCGGCGAGGGTAGCGCGAGAGGTCCTCGTCCGGCCCGAACTGGGTCGGATTGACGAAGATCGAGGCTATGACGGAGCGGGCGCGGCGCCGCGCCTCCTCGACGAGCGCCATGTGGCCGGCATGGAGCGCACCCATGGTGGGCACGAACGCGATGGTCGCGCCCTCGGCCTTCAGCGCCGCCACGGCCGCGCGCAGCGCCTCTTTTTCGCGGATAATGCGCACTGGCCCTTGGCCTCCCATGGCCGCCTGGCCTATTCGAGCAGCGGCCCCTTAGACGGCGCCCGACGTTTCGATCAAGTGGAGGCAGAGTGGCCGCGCCGCATATCATCGTCTTCGCCAACGAGAAGGGCGGCACGGGCAAGTCGACCACCGCGGTGCACACCGCCGTCGCGCTCGCCGCGGGCGGCCGCCGTGTCGCCGCGCTCGACCTCGACACCCGCCAGCGCACCCTCGGCCGCTATCTCGACAACCGCCGGGCGACGGTCGGCCGGACCGGCGCGGAGCTGGTCATGCCGCTCTACGAGACGTTCGACCCGGCGAAGGGCGAGGAGGTCGACGCGCAGATCTCGCGCATCGGCGAAGCGGCCGGAGTGCTGGTGATCGACACGCCCGGGCGCGACGACCCCCACGCGCGCGCGGCGATGCTGCGCGCCGACACTCTGGTCACGCCGATCAACGATAGCTTCGTCGACCTCGACCTGATCGGCGAGGTCGACGCCGAGACCTACAAGATCCGGCGGCCGAGCTTCTATGCCGAATTGGTCTGGCGCAGCCGCACCCAGCGCGCCAAGGCGCACAATGCCAGCGTCGACTGGGTCGTACTCAGGAACCGGATGCAGCATATCGAGGCGCGCAACATGCGCCGCGTCGGCCTCGCGCTCGAGGAGCTGTCGCGCCGCGTCGGCTTCCGCATCATCCCCGGGCTCGGCGAGCGCGTCATCTACCGCGAGCTCTTCCCCAAGGGCCTCACCCTGCTCGATCTCGCGCAGATCGGCGAGGTCGGGCTCAGCCACATCGCCGCGCGGCAGGAGCTGCGCGAGATGATCGCCGGCTTCGGGCTTCCCGAGGCGGGCCGCGCCGCGGCCGAGGACCGGGAGCCCGCCGCCGCCCAATGAACAAGATCCTTCTCCTCCTCCTTCTCGCCGGCGCGCTCTATTTGTGGTGGAAGCGGCGGACCGTGCGCCCGGCGCGAATGCCGGCTGCCGAGGCGCGTCGGCTCCTCGGAGTCGGCGAGGGCGCCAACCTGGAGGAGATCCGCGCCGCGCACCGCCGGCTGATCGCCCGCGTCCACCCCGATGCCGGCGGCTCGGCCGACCTCGCCGAGCGGGTCAACGCGGCGCGCGACACGCTGGTCGCCGAAATGAACCGCAGGACGCCTCGCGCGTCTTGAGACCGTCCCCCGTCCGGCCCGTGGAGCCTCCCGAATGAGCCATCGCTTCAGCCCGACCTCGTTGCGCGAATATGACATACGCGGCATCGTCGGGGAGACGCTGGGCGAGGACGACGCCGAAGCGGTCGGCCGCAGCTTCGGCACGGTGCTGCGCCGCGCCGGCGGAACGCGCGTCGCCGTCGGGCGCGATGGCCGCGAGAGCTCGCCGGGGCTCGAGCGGCGGCTGATCGAAGGTCTCACCAAATCCGGCGTCGACGTCGTCAGGATCGGCATAGGCCCGACGCCGATGCTCTATTTCGCCGAAGCCGAGCTCGAGGTCGACGGCGGCATCATGATCACCGGCAGCCACAATCCGGGCAATTACAACGGCTTCAAGATGGTGCATCGCCATGCGGCCTTCTTCGGCGCCGAGATCCAGGCGCTCGGGCGGATGGCGGAGGTCGGCGACTGGGAGGAAGGCGGCGGCACCGTCGCCGACGCCGACGTGATGGACATGTATGTCGATCGCCTGGTCGAGGATTTCGACGGCGGCCCCTTCCGCGTCGGGTGGGACGCCGGCAACGGCTCCGGCGGGCCGGTAGTCGAGCGGCTCGTCCGGAAGCTGCCGGGCGAGCACCACCTCCTCTACACCGAGGTCGACGGCCGCTTCCCGAACCACCATCCCGATCCCACCGTCGAGGCCAATCTCGAGGATCTGAAGCGCCTCGTCGCGGAGAAGAACCTCGACTTCGGCGTGGCGCTCGATGGCGACGCCGATCGGATCGGCGCGGTCGATGGGCAGGGGCGCGTGATCTGGGGCGACCAGCTGCTCGGCATCCTCGCCGAGCCGGTGCTGCAGGACCTGCCAGGCTCCACCATCATCGCCGACGTGAAGGCCAGCCAGGCGCTCTACGACCGGATCGCCGAGCTGGGCGGCGAACCCTTGATGTGGAAGACCGGCCACAGCCTGATCAAGTCGAAGATGAAGGAGACCGGCGCGCCGCTCGCCGGCGAGATGTCGGGCCACATCTTCTTCGCCCACCAATATTACGGCTTCGACGACGGCATCTATTCGGCGGTGCGCCTGATCCGCGCGGTCTCACGCCTGGGCGGCTCCCTCACCGACTTGCGCTCGGCGATGCCGCCCGTGATCAACACCCCGGAGATGCGCTTCCAGGTCGACGAGACCCGCAAGTTCGCGGTGGTCGACGAGGTGCTGGAGCGCCTCCGCGCCGCGGGGGCCGAGGTCAACGACACCGACGGCGCCCGCGTCAACACGGCCGACGGCTGGTGGCTGCTGCGCGCCTCCAACACCCAGGACGTCCTCGTCGCCCGCGCAGAGGCGCAGACCCACGACGGGCTCGACCGGCTGATGGCGCAGATCGACGAGCAGCTCGCTCTCTCGGGCCTGCAGCGCGGCGAGCAGGTTGCCCACTGACATGCCCAGGCTCTACCCGGAGGCGCTGCTTTTCTGCGTCGTCTGGGTTGCGCTTGCGGTCGCTGGCTGGGCCTATGCAGGCATGCGCGCGGGCCTCGCGCTCTCGGTCGGCCTGTTCCTGATCGTCATGCCGGCAAGCGCGATCACCCTGTCCCGTACCGGCAATTTCGCGCTCGAGCGCGCGGTGCGGTGGGGCATCCTCGTGGCGGCGGCGCTGAGCCTGGCGCTGCTTACGGATCTGCATTCCTAGCGCACGCGAACGCCATTCGCATTTCCTCACGCGTTGTGATAGCTTTTCGCAACGTGTGATCGTTCCGCGCAAGTCGGCCTAGGCCACGCGAATATTTTTCACGGAGACTTCAATGGGTGAATGGCCTTCGCAGCCGGCGACTAATTTTCGCGGACGGGCGTTGCCGGAGCAAGCCACGCCCGCCGGCTATGCGGCCCTGATCGAGCGCTACGAGCTGAAGCTTCCGCTACCGGCGAGGCTGGCGGCGATCGCCGAACGCCATCACCCCGCCTCAACAGCTGAATGGACCCTGCTCACGCCGCGGCATCGCTCCGAGCGAACGCTGGCCGCACAACTCGTATTTGCCCTGAAATGGGAAGGCGTAAACCTTCTCGTCCTCGCCAAACTGTTTCGAGCGGTCCGGCCCGACGACCTCGTCGCCATTGTCCGGGCAAGCCCGACCGGAGCATTCGCGCGGCGGATCTGGTTTCTCTACGAGTGGCTTACCGGCGACAGGTTGCCGATCCCAGATCCGGGCAGGGTAAAGCTGGCTCCGGCCGTAGACCCCACCCAGCAATTTGCGCTTGCACTGGGCCAGCCCTCGCCACGCCACAAAATCTTGAACAATCTTCCGGGCACTCCCGAATTTTGTCCGATGATCGACCGCACGCCGGCCCTCGTTGCCCAAAGCGAAAAGGGTCTCGACGAACGTGCCCGCGCGGCCATAGGGCGGATTCGTCCCGATCTCGTCGCCCGCGCAGCCGCCTTCTTGCTGCTCAACGACAGCAAATCCTCATTCGCAATCGAAGGCGAGCGACCGTCCGGGACCCGCGCGGCGCGCTGGGGTCGGGCGATCGCACAGGCCGGTACGCGCCCCCTCAGCCTGGCGGAGCTCGACCGGCTCCAGCAGATCGTGATCGGCGACGACCGCTTCGTCCGGCTGGGCCTGCGGACCGAAGGCGGCTTCGTCGGGGTGCACGACCGGACCAGCAACGAGCCGATCCCCGATCACGTGAGCGCCCGACCCGAGGATCTCGGCAACCTCATCCAAGGGCTCGTTGCCTATGGTGAACGAGCCGTCGCAGGCAAGCTCGACCCGGTGGTCGCCGCGGCCGGCCTCGCCTTCGGATTCGTCTACATCCACCCATTTGAGGACGGCAATGGGCGCCTTCACCGCTGGCTAATCCACCACGCACTCGCGGCCGCACACTATAACCCGGCTGGACTGGTTTTCCCGATCAGCGCGGTGATCTTACGCCGCCTAGATGAATATAAGGCCGTGCTCGAATCCTATTCGGCGCCCCTTCTGCCTTATATCGAATGGCGCCCGACGGCCCGAGGCAATGTAGAAGTGCTGAACGATACGGCAGACTTCTACCGTTATTTCGATGCCACCGCCCATGCTGAATTCCTCTATTCCTGTGTGGAGCAGACAATCGACCGAGACCTTCCCGAGGAAGTTCTTTTTCTCGAGGCATTCGAACGCTTTTCCACAGGGCTGCAGCAGATCGTCGATATGCCGGCGTCGCAGATCGAGCTCCTGCGGAAGTTTCTGGAACAGGGGGACGGCCACCTATCCCAGCGCGCCCGCACCCGGGAATTTGCCGCGCTCACCGAGGAGGAGGTACGGCGGATCGAAGAGCTCTATGCCGAGGCGTTCGAAAGCCGTTCGACGCGCTTCCCGGATTAATCGTCCTCGTCCTCGCGCCCGACCAGGTTGAGCTCCCTCGCCTTGATCTGGTGGAGGGCGCACCAGTGCATCAGAGCGTCCTCACGGCCGTGGGTGATCCAGACCTCGCGGGGGGCGAGCTCGCGGATGGTCTGGGTGAGCTCGTCCCAGTCGGCATGGTCCGACACGATCAAGGGGAGCTCGACGTTGCGCTGGCGGGCGCGCTGGCGGACGCGCATCCAGCCCGAGGCCATCGCGGTGATCGGCTCGGGGAGGCGGCGCGACCAGCGGTCGTTGAGGGCGCTGGGCGGTGCGATCACGATCCGGCCGCGCAGATCGTCCTTCTTGGCGCCAGTCGCCGGGCGCACGTCGCCGAGGGGGACGCCCTGCTCTTCGTAGAGCTCGCAGAGGCGCTGGAGGGCGCCGTGGATGTAGATCGGGTCGGAATGGCCGCGGCAGCGAAGCTCGGCGATCAGGCGCTGCGCCTTGCCGAGCGCATAGGCGCCGACGAGCACGCAGCGCTCCGGATTGTCGTGGAGGCGGGCGAGCAGCCGGTCGATCTCGCTCGCCGTCTCGGGATGGCGGAACACCGGGAGGCCGAACGTCGCCTCGGTGACGAAGATGTCGCAGGGCACCGGCTCGAAAGGCGCGCAGGTCGGATCGGGGCGGCGCTTGTAGTCGCCCGAGACGACGACGCGCTCCCCTTGATGTTCGAGCACGATCTGGGCGGAGCCGAGGACATGGCCCGCCGGAACGAAGCCGACGTCGACTTCGCCGACGCGCACGACTTCGCCGTAGCCGACGGCACACCCGCCGGGCTGCGGCCCGTAGCGGCAGTCCATGATCGCCAGCGTCTCTGCCGTCGCCCACACCCGTTCGTGGCCGCCTCGGGCGTGGTCGCCATGGCCGTGGGTGACGAGAGCGCGCGCCTTCGGCTCGGACGGATCGATCCAGGCGTCCGCCGGCTTCACATAGATGCCTTCGGGAAAAGGCTCGATCCAGGAACCGAGACGGGCCATTGGGAGCTATATGGCAGGAGGGCCGCAGGGCGCCAAGCGAGGCGCAAGCGGCGCAAGCGAAGGAGCGCGAGAGACATGGATGCGGGTGGATTCAACTGGAGCTTGCTGACGATCGTCGGGCCGGCTCTGCTCGCCGTGGTGATCCTCTGGGCCCTGCTCAGGAACCGCGGCGCCTCGCGCGCCGGCCGCGAACGCACCGAGGAGGGCACGCGCCGGGTCTACGAGCAGGAGGAGGCCGAGCGCCGCGACGGTGGCCCCGACGGCGGCGCGAAGGGGCCGTAGACACGTCCGCGAACGCAGACCGGCTCCTGCCGCCGGTCGCCGCCGACTGGTTCGCCGCCAAGGGCTGGGCGCCCCGCCGCCACCAGCTCGACATGCTCGCGGCCGCCCGCGCGGGGCGAAGCACCCTGCTCGTCGCCGCGACCGGGGCCGGGAAGACGCTGGCGGGCTTCCTGCCGAGCCTCGCGGAGCTGATCGCGGCGCCGACCGAGGGGCTGCACACCCTCTACGTCTCCCCGCTCAAGGCGCTGGCGGTCGACGTCCAGCGCAACCTGCTGACCCCGATCGAGGAAATGGGGCTGCCGATCCGCGTCGAGACGCGCACCGGCGACACGCCGTCCGACCGCCGCGTCCGCCAGCGTCTGCGGCCGCCGCAGATGCTGCTCACCACGCCCGAATCGCTGAGCCTGCTGCTGAGCCACGAGGACAGCATCCTGCTGTTCGCCGGGCTGAGCACGATCGTCGTCGACGAGATCCACGCCTTCGCCCCGGGCAAGCGCGGCGACCTGCTGAACCTCGCCATGGCGCGGCTGCAGCGCCTCGCGCCCGCCCTCCGCAGGGTCGGGCTGTCCGCCACCGTCTCCGATCCCGAGGCCTATCAGGGCTGGCTCGCGCCGCACGGCGACGCCGAGGCAGTCGACCTCGTCCTGGGCGAGCCGGGCGCCGACGCCGACATCCGCATCATGCTCCCCGAGGACGAGAAGGTCCCCTGGGCCGGCCATAGCGGGCGCTGGGCGGCGGAGCAGGTGATGCGCGAGATCGAGCGGCACAAGACCACCCTCGTCTTCTGCAACACGCGCTCGCTCTGCGAGCTCATCTTCCAGGACCTGTGGACGATCAACGAGCAGCAGCTGCCGATCGGAATCCATCACGGCAGCCTCGCGCTCGAGGCGCGGCGCAAGGTCGAGGCGGCGATGGCGGCCGGAAGGCTGCGGGCTTTGGTCTGCACCGCCAGCCTCGACCTCGGCGTCGACTGGGGCGACGTCGACCTAGTCATCCAGATGGGTGCGCCCAAGGGCTCGTCGCGGCTCGTCCAGCGCATCGGCCGCGCCAACCACCGGCTCGACGAGCCGTCCGAGGCCCTGCTCGTGCCGGGCAACCGCTTCGAATATCTCGAAGGGCGGGCCGCGCTCGATGCGATCGAGGAGGGGGAGCTCGACTCCGAATCCTTCCGCCCGGGCGCGCTCGACGTCCTCGCCCAGCACCTCATGGCCGCGGCCTGCGCCGCGCCGTTCGGCGAGGAGGAAATGCTCGCGGAAGTGCGCTCCGCCGCGCCTTATGCGGGGCTCCGGGAGGAGACGTTTCGCCAGGTGCTCGGCTTCATCGAGAGCGGCGGCTATTCGCTCAAGGCCTATGACCGCTTCCGGCGGCTGACGCGGGAGCCGGACGGGACCTGGCGCGTCTCGCATCCGCGCTTCGTCCAGCAGCACCGGATGAACGCCGGCATCATCGTCGATGCGCCTTTGCTCGACGTCCGATTCCGGAACGGCCGCCGGCTGGGGACGGTCGAGGAACAGTTCGGCGCCACCCTGCGGCCCGGCGACACATTCTACTTTTCCGGCCTCGTGCTCGAGGTCGAGAAGATCGACGGGACCGACCTCGTCGTCCACGCGACCCGAAAGGCCGCGCGCATCCCGACCTATCTCGGCATCCGCATGGCGATGTCGACCAACCTCGCCGGGCGGGTCCGCGCCTTCCTCCACGACCGCTCGCAATGGCCGCGCTTTCCGGACGACGTGCGCGACTGGCTCGAGGTCCAGTCGCGCCGTTCGGTCCTGCCCGAGCCGGACCAATTGCTGGTCGAGACCTTCCCGCACGAGCATGTCCACTACATGGTGATCTACAGCTTCGAGGGCTGGAACGCGCACCAGTCGCTCGGCATGCTGGTCACGCGGCGAATGGAAAGCGCCGGCCTGAAGCCATTGGGCTTCGTCTCCAACGATTATGCGCTCGCCTGCTACGGCCTCGAGCCGATCGCCGATCCCGGCGCTCTCCTTTCGGCCGACATCCTCGAGGACGAGTTCGTCGAATGGGTGCAGGAATCGAGCCTGCTGAAGCGCGCCTTCCGCGAGGTGGCGGTGATCGGCGGCCTCGTCGAGCGCCACCATCCGGGCAAGCGCAAGTCCGGGCGCCAGGTGAGCTTCTCGACCGACCTCATCTACGATGTGCTTCGCCGCTACGAGCCCGACCATCTCCTGCTCCGTGCCGCCTGGGAGGACGCGCGCCAGCGCATGACCGACGTCGGCCGCCTCGCCGATCTGCTCGATCGCGCCAAAGGCACGATGGTCCATGTCGATCTAGAGCGCGTCTCGCCGATGGCGGTGCCGGTGCTGGTGATGATCGGCCGCGAGCGCACCGCCCAGGGCCTCACCGACGATTTCCTGCTGCTGGAGGCGGAAAGCCTCGCGCGGGAGGCGATGCGCGAAGGCTGAGGAGCCAAATCGCCCGTCGCCGCGTTCACGGGTTCATGGACATCATGGTCGAGCTTCACTGCGACAAATGCGGTAGTGCCAATCTCAGCCTGCCGCGCTGGGAAGACGATGGCGGCACGATCGCCTGCAACGATTGCGGCGAGGCCCACGGCACGCTTGCCGGCCTGCGCGACGAGCTGCTCGCCTGCGCGCTCGAGCAATCGTCTGAGAAGCTTCGTGAGGGGCTGGAGCGGCTTCCCTAGGCTACATTCAGCGCTCCCCCCGATGGGCGCGGCACGGCGGGATGGAAGAGCGGTGCGCGGGCGACGTTTTATTTTTGTTCTTGACTTATAGGAAACTTCCTACTACAAAAGCCATTGCCGAGTCGCAAGCTCGGCGCGGCTCTTTGACATGGTGAATTTGAAGCAAGTCGGCCCCGGCGGCCGGTCGCGTCAGCTGTCGAGGAGGTCGCGCAGCTTCCTCGCCAGCGCGGCGACGCTGAACGGCTTGCTCAGCATCGCCGGATGGTCGTCCGGCAACGTCTCGTGCGGGTCGGCCTCGGGGGCGTAGCCGGTGGTGTACAGGATCTGGAGGTCGGGCCGCTGGCGAAGCGCCCGCTCGGCCAGCGCGCGGCCGTCCAGCCCCGGCATGACGACGTCGGTGAACAGCAGCGTGATCGCCGGATCGCTGGACAGGATGGCGAGCGCCTCGACGCCGTCGCGCGCCTCGCGCACGCCGTAGCCGAGCTCGTGCAGCGCTTCGACCGTGGTCCGCCGAACCTCGTCCTCGTCCTCGACCACCAGCACCACCTCGCCGGGCGAGCCGCGGGGGGGCGCGCTTTCGCCGGCGACCCGCGCGGACTCGGCGGGGGCCTCGCCGCGATAGCGGGGGAAATAGAGCCGGACGGTGGTTCCGGCGCCCGGCGCGCTGTCGATGTCGACATGGCCGCCCGACTGGCGGAGGAAGCCGTAGACCTGGCTGAGGCCGAGGCCGGTGCCGCGGCCCACCTCCTTGGTGGTGAAGAAGGGCTCGAACGCCCGCGCCGCCACCTCCGGCGCCATGCCGCTGCCGCTGTCGGCGACCGCGACCATCACGTAGTCGCCGGGCGCGAGACCGTCCTCGGGCCCCGCTTCGTCCTGGATCATGTTCAGCGTCTCGATGCCGAGGACGCCGCCGTTCGGCATCGCATCGCGCGCGTTGATCGCGAGATTGATGACCGCGCTCTCCATCTGCGCGCGATCGATCGAGACGGGCCAGACCGAGGGTGCGGGGGAAAGCTCGATCCGCACCTTCTCCCCGATCGTCCGGCGGAGCAGCTCGGAGAGGTCGCCGAGCAGCAGGTTGAGGTCGCTCACCTGGGGCTCGAGCGGCTGGCGGCGGGCGAAGACGAGGAGGCGCCGGGTGAGCGCCGCAGCGCGCTGGGCGCCGTCCATCGCGCTTTCGATCTGTCGCCCGACGTCCCCGCGGCCCTGCGCCATCCGCCGCCTGGCAATGTCGAGATTGCCGATGACGATCGCCAGCATGTTGTTGAAGTCGTGCGCGATGCCGCCGGTCAGCTGGCCGACGGCCTCCATCTTCTGCGCCTGGACGAGGCTCGCCTGCGCGCTTTCGAGCTCGGCGGTGCGCTGCTCGACCCGCCGGCCGAGGCTTTCGTTGAGCAGGCGGTAGCGGCCGATGGCGAGGCGCGTCGCGGCGGCGATCGAGATGATCATGGCGGCGGTCAGCAGGAACAGGCCCAAGGTGAGCACGTCTTCGCCGTGGTCGAGTTCGAACGAGCGGCGCGGCTCGACGATGAAATACCAGGAGCCGAGCGTCGACAGGATCGCGGCGAGCATGCCGGCGCGATAGCCGCAGGCCAGAGCGACCAGGATCAGCAACGGGAAATAGGTGATGAACTGGACGCCTTCGACCCAGGGATCGATCGCCAGCCGGAGCAAAGTGGCGATTCCCGGGATCAAAGCGGCGATCAGCCAGGCATTGAGGCTGCCGGGGCGCGCGAAGGGCAGGTCGATGTAGAGCCGTTCGACCCTCCGCCACCTGCGCATACTTTTCCCCCCGGAGCCGACGCTCCGATTCCCCGCCGGGAGGGTAACCGATGGACAGAAGGACGACTAGGGCCGACGCCTTGACCAGGATCAAGCCGCCGAAGCATGGGGAGGCGGCCGATCCGGGAGAAAGTCATGCGCCGCCCGTTCCTCGCTCTCGCCGCCGCCCCGCTGCTCGCCTCGCCGCTGCTGGCGCAGGATCCGACGCCCCCCAACCGCTTCGCCCACGACGAGATGCTGGTGATCGACACCCATCTCGACATCGCCGCGCGGTTCGACGGCGGCGAGTGGGACTTCGGGGAGCGCCATCGATTCGAGTGGGACGGCTCGCAGGTCGATCTGCCGCGGATGATCGAGGGCGGGCTCGATGGCGGCTTCTTCGTCATCTACACGCCGCAGGGCGAGCTGACGCCCGCCGCTTACGCGGACGCGCGGTCGAGGGCATTGGTCCGCGCCGCCGCCATCCGTCGGGTGATCGGAGAGAATCGCGAGCGGATGGGGCTCGCCCTCACCGCCGACGACGCCGAGCGCCTGCACCGCGAGGGCAGACGCATCGCCTTCATCTCGATCGAGAACAGCTGGCCGCTTGGCGAGGACCTGGCCCTGCTCGAGACCTTCCACCGGCTCGGCGTCCGGATGGCGGGCCCGGTCCACAACCGCAACAACCAGCTCGCCGACTCGACGTCCGACACGCCGCGGTGGAACGGCCTTTCGCCGCTCGGCCGATCCTGGGTCGCCGAGATGAACCGGCTCGGCATGCTGATCGACGGCAGCCATTCCTCCGATGCCGCCTTCGACCAGATGCTGGCGCTGAGCCGGGTGCCGATCGTCCTCTCCCATTCCGGCCCGCGCGCAGTCTACAGCCACGCGCGCAACATCGACGACGAGCGCATGCGCCGCCTCGCCCGCGCCGGCGGCGTCATGTTCATGAACACGATCTTCCTCGCCCCCGACGACCGCTCCGAGGAGCGCAGCGCCATCGACCGCCGCCAGTTGAGCTGGCACCGGCTCACTTCCGCCGAGCGGCGGCGCCTCCTCGCCGACAAGGCGGCGCTCGACGCGCAGCGGCCGTTCACCACCGCCACCTTCGATCATTTCATGCGCTCGATGCTGCATGCGATCCGGGTCATGGGCGTCGACCATGTCGGGCTCGGCGCCGACTGGGACGGCGGCGGCGGCGTCCAGGGGATGGAGGACATCTCGCTGCTGCCGCGGGTTACCGAGCGCCTGCGCCGCGAAGGCTTTTCCGAGCGCGACATCGCCAAGGTGATGAGCGGGAACCTGCTGCGCGTCCTGCGCCAGGCGCAGGCGTTCGCGGCCCGGCGCTGACGGCGGGCTATCGTCGCGCCCTCGCGCCCGCTACGGCTGCGGCACGGGAATCTATTTGGAGCCACGGATGAAATCCGGCGCGCGCGAAGCCGAAGCCCCGATTGGCCTCCCCGGCGCTGCCGCGCACGGTTCGGCCGCGCTGGCGCACGACTGGGTCGCGTCGCCGCTCGGGGCTCCGAACGCCTGGCCCCAGCCGCTGAAGACCGCCGCCGCCATCGCGCTCGGCTCGAACATCCCGATGATGGTGGCCTGGGGCCCCGATCTGCTGGTGATCCACAACGACAGCTACGGTGAGGTGCTCGGCGACCGCCGTCCCGCTCTCGGACGACCGCTGCGCGACATCTGGGCCGACGTGTGGGACGTGGTCGGCGCCAATGCCCGCAAAGTGCTGGCGGGGGAAACCGTCTACATGGAATCGGCGCCCCGTCCCCTGCGCCGCGGAGGGGAGGAGCGGACGGCCCTGCTCACCGCCTGCTACAATCCGCTCTATGCCGAGAGCGGCGAAGTCGCCGGCATCATCGGGACCGTCGTCGCGGTCAGCGAGGACGAGCGAACCGCGCTCAAGCTGCGGGAAAGCGAGGAAAGATTTCGGCGGATCGCCGACTCCGCGCCGGTCCCGATGTGGGTGACCAAGCTCGACCGCAAGCGCGGCTTCGTCAATCGCGCTTACGCGGCGTTCCTCGGCGTCCCCTATGAAGAGGCGCTCGATTTCGACTGGCGGACGCGAATCCATCCCGACGACATCGAGCGGATCGTCGCGGAATCGCTTGCCGGCGAAGCGACGCTGAAGCCGTTCGCGCTCGAGGGCCGCTACCTGCGCGGCGACGGCGAATGGCGCTGGCTGCGCTCCGAATCGCAGCCGCGCTGGGGCCCCGAGGGCGAGCATGAGGGTTTCATCGGCGTCGCCTTCGACGTCACCGACGCCAAGGCCGCCGAGGCGGCGCTCGAAATCCGGGTCGCGGAGCGGACCGCCGATCTGTCCGCCGCGCTCGACCGCCTGCAGGCGGAGGTCGGCGAGCGCGAACGCGCCGAGGAGGCGCTCCGCCAGGCCCAGAAGATGGAGGCGGTGGGCCAGCTCACCGGCGGCATCGCGCACGATTTCAACAATCTGCTGACGCCGATCCTCGGCGGGCTGGAGCTGATCGCCAACCGCGTCGACGACGCCAGGCTGAAGCGCGTCGCCGAGACGGCGCTCGAATCCTCGCGGCGCGGCGTCAAGCTCACCGGGCAGTTGCTCGCATTCTCGCGAATCCAGCGGCTGGCGATGCGGCCGGTGGCTGTGAACAAGGTGATCGCGAACATGCGCCAGATCCTGAAGCACACGATCGGCGCCGGCATCGAGATCAGGACCGAGTTCGACGACAGGGCCGGGCATGCGATCTGTGACGAGAACCAGCTCGAGAACGCCGTTCTCAACCTCGCCATCAACGCGCGCGACGCGATGCCGGACGGCGGCGTGCTGAAGATCTCGACCGACTGCCTCGAGGAGCCCGGCGGGCCGGACCTCGAGCGCGGCGACTATGTCTGCGTCGCCGTCGAGGATGACGGCGAAGGGATGACGCCTGAAATACTCGCCCGGGCGATCGAGCCCTTCTTCTCGACCAAGCCGCTCGGCAAGGGCACCGGGCTCGGCCTCGCCCAGGTCTACGGCATCGCCAAGCAATCCGGCGGGACGATCCGGATCGAGAGCGAGCCGGGGAGGGGCACGAGGGTGCGGATTCTGCTGCCGCGCGCGTCGGGCGCCGAACCCGCGAAGGAAGCGAAGCCGGACCGCGACGCGGCGCCGGCCGAGACGCCGCCGCCGCCGTCGATCAGCATCCTGGTGGTGGACGACGATGCCGACGTGCGCGGCTTCCTCGAGGATGCGCTCGACGAGCTCGGCCACCAGGTCTCGGGCTGTGATTGCGGCGAGGCCGCGATCCTCGAAGTCGAGCGCTCCTGCCCGGACCTGCTGCTGCTCGATTTCGCAATGCCCGGGATGAACGGCGCCGACACGGCGCGCGCGATAAGGCGCCGCTGCCCCGACGTGCCGATCGTGTTCGTCACCGGATATGCGGAAAGCGAGCAGCTCGAACGCGCGCTCGGCCGCGATGTCCGGGTATTGCGAAAGCCGTTCGGCATAGACGAGCTGCTCGCCGTCATCGCTCAAGCCGTGCCGGCCGCCGCGTCCTGAGCTTGCGCGAATCTGAAAGGCGGTTCAACTTGCTGGCGGGGAGGACTCGCTGGAACATGGCAGAGGCGTCGGGCAACGGGGACAAGAGCCCGCGGACCGAACGGGGGCGCAAGACGCTGCGGCGGCTGATCGAGGCGGCGGCGCAGGAATTCGGCGAGCGCGGCTTCCATGAGGCCGCGATCACCGGCATCACCCAGCGGGCGGGCGTCGCTTTGGGCACCTTCTACACCTATTTCGAATCGAAGGAGGAAGTGTTCCGGGCGCTGGTGCGCGACATGAGCAACGCGACGCGCGCGCATGTCGCCGAAGCCGCGCGGGGCGCACCGGACCGGCTCACCGCCGAACGGCGCGGCCTCGCGGCCTTCATCGCCTTCGTGCGCGAGCGGCCCGAGCTCTACCGGATCATCGAGGAAGCGCAGTTCGTCGCCCAGGACGAGTATCGCAAGCATTACCTCACCTTCGCCGAGGGCTATCGCCGAAACCTTGCCGCGGCGCGGTCGCGGGGCGAGATCGCCGACGGGCCGGACGAGCTTCGCGCCTGGGCGCTGATCGGCATCAGCGTCTTCCTCGGGATGCGCTACGGGCTCTGGGAGCGCGACCTGGAACCGGCCGAAGTCGCCGATCTGGCGATCGACCTTGCCTCGGAGGGGTTGAGGATCCGGGACGGATGATCGCCGATTTCATCCCCGATCTGCTGGCGAAGCGCGCCGCTTTGGCGCCGGACGCGGTCGCGCTGGAGGACGCGGCGACCGGCCGGACCCTCACTTATTCCGAGCTCGACGTCCGCGCCTCGCGCGCCGCCGCTTTGCTCCACGCGCGACGGGTCGGCGAAGGCGACCGGGTCGCGATCCTCTGCCGCAACCGCCCCGAATTCTTCGAGCTGCTGTTCGCCTGCGCCCGCGCCGGAGCGTTGCTGGTGCCGCTCAACTGGCGGATGCCCCCGGCGGAACTCGACTCGCTGATCGCCGACGCCGAGCCGGCCTTGCTGTTCCACGGCGCCGAGGATGCGGCGACGGCCGACCGACTCTCCGGCGACGTTCCGGCCATGGCGCTGGACGGCGACTACGAGACGCGGCTCATGGCGTGCGCGCCCGCCGACCGGCGCCCGCTCTGGCGGTCGCGCGCGAGCTGGTACCTTCTCTATACGTCGGGAACCACCGGCCGGCCGAAGGGCGTGATCTACACGTTCGGAATGGCGCTCGCCAATTATGTCAGCCTGAGCGCCGCGATCGGCCTGTCCCGAGCCGACGCGACCCTCAACTTCCTGCCGCTGTTTCACACGGCCGGGATCAATCTCCACAGCCTGCCGACCCTGATCGCCGGCGGCCGGGTTCTCGTCCTGCCGCGCTTCGAGGGAGACGCGGTCCTTGCGCTGCTCGAGGCGCGGCGGATCGACACCTTCTTCGCCGTCCCCACCGTCTACCAGGCTCTGCTCGACCATCCCGGCTTCGCCGCCGCGCCGCTCGACGCCGTGCGCCACTGGGGCTGCGGTGGCGCACCTCTGCCCGACGCTCTCGCTTATCGTTGCCGCGCCGCCGGCATCCGCGTCTGCAACGGGATGGGCATGACCGAGACCGGGCCGACCGCCTTCCTGATGGATCCCGCGGACGCCTGGGAGCGGATCGGCTCGGTCGGCAAGCCGCAGCTGCTGTGCAGCGCGCGTATCGTCGACGGTTTGGGACGCGAGGTGGCTGCCGGCGAGGTCGGCGACCTCCAGTTCGCCGGGCCGGGCGTCACGCCGGGCTATTGGCGCAACGAGGAGGCCACCCGGGCCGCCTTCACCCCCGACGGCTGGCTGCGTTCGGGCGACCTGGCGCGACGCGACGCCGACGGGTTCTTCCATATTGCGGGGCGGCGGAAGGAGATGTTCATCTCGGGCGGGGAAAACGTCTATCCGGCCGAGGTCGAGAACGTGCTCTGCGGCCATCCGGCGGTGCAGGACGTCGCGGTGCTGCCTCGGCCGGACCCGCGCTGGGGCGAGGTCGGCAAGGCTTTCGTCCAGCTCGCTCCGGAAGCTTCGCCGCCGCCGCGCCCGGACGAGCTGCAGGCCTTCTGCCGCGCGCGGCTGGCGCCCTACAAGGTGCCGGCCAGCTTCGCCTTCGTCGCCGATTTCCCGCGCACCTCGGCGGGGAAAATCCAGAAGCACCTTCTCTGAGGGCGATCGCCCTCAGCCGCCGCGGATGAACGCCTCGAGCGCCTCATAGGCCTCGTCGTCCGTGCTCTGGATAGGCGGGTGCTTGCAGAAATAAGCGGAGGCCGGGTGGATCGGCCCTGCGAGGCCGCGGTCGCGCGCGACCTTGGCGCAGCGGATCATGTCGATCGAGACGCCGGCCGAGTTCGGGCTGTCCTCGACCGAGAGGCGCAGCTCCAGGTTGAGCGGCACGTCGCCGAACATGCGGCCCTCCATGCGCAGGAAGCAGACCTTGTTGTCGTTCTGCCAGGGCACGTAGTCGGACGGGCCGATATGGATGTTCTCGTCCTCGATACGGTGTTCCGCGACCGACTGCACCGCCTCGGTCTTCGAGATCTTCTTCGAAGCAAGGCGCTTGCGGTTGGACATGTTGAGGAAGTCGGTGTTTCCGCCGGTGTTGAGCTGGTAGGTCCGGTCGAGCTTGACGCCGCGCTTGTGGAACAGGTCGGTCAGCACGCGATGGACGATGGTCGCGCCCAATTGGGCCTTGATGTCGTCGCCGACGATCGGGATGCCGGCATCCTCGAATCGCTTCGCCCAGACCGGGTCGCTGGCGATGAACACCGGGATGTTGTTGACGAAAGCGACGCCCGCCTCGAGCGCGCATTCGGCGTAGAATTCGGTCGCCTCCTGGCTGCCGACGGGCAAGTAGTTGAGGAGCACGTCCGTGCCGGTCTCCTTCAGCCGGCGCACCACGTCGGCCTTTTCAGGCTGCGGCGCGTCCAGCGGCAGGAAGGTGCGCTCCGCGGGCCATTCCGCCATATGCTCGGAATAGCCGTCGAGCACCCGCCCCATTTCCACCGTGACGCCGCTCTGCGGCACATGGTCGCAGAAGATCTGGGTGCAGTTCGGCTTCTCGAAGATCGCCTCGGCGACGTCCCGGCCGACCTTGCGGCGGTCGATGTCCCAGGCGGCGACGACGCGGATGTCCTTCGGACGGTAGCCGCCGAGGTCCCAGTGCATCAGGCCGATCTGCTCGTTGGCGCCGCCATTCTGGTAATAAGCGAGGCCCTGCACGAGCGAGCTCGCGCAATTGCCGACGCCGATGAGGGCGATGTTGATGTCGTTGCGGACGGGATCGTTGAGGCTCATGATTTCAAAGGGCTTTCAGGAGACGGCGGACCTGCGTGCTGCCTGGGACGACGTCCCTGAGGCGCATGGGTCCGCGAATTGATGCGAAACTATAGGCGCGGTCGCACGGTGCGGCGCAAGCCCTAATTGCTCGGCGATTAAGCAAATTTCTACCCTCAATCCGAGTTTCCGAGCGCTTCCGCCGAAGGCCCGGTCGACCGGGCCCCCCTGCGGATGCTGCCGGTCCCGACTGGGCCCGGGCGGACAAGTGCCTGTCTATCAACAGATTCGGCAACTCGACCGCACCGTAGGGCAGCGGGCCTTGATAGCGGCATTGGTCCGCAATGTCCAATTGCCCCGCGCGTGCCCGGGGAACCCCTCCCGCGGGGCGCCCCAGGGAACAAGGCGCGGAGCGGTGCATTGAAGGATACGCCGGGGCGGTCGTCCGGGCGGGGTGCTTCCTGTCAGAAATGCCAGCAATAGGGGTCGAAATCAGCTTGCGCGTGCTCGTTACCATCGACGCGCTGGGAAGCGCCCTGCCGTACGGCTTCGATCTCGCGCGCGGATTGTCGCGCCTGGCGATCGAGACGATTCTCGCGGTCAACGGACCAAGCCTCCCGGCCGCACAAGCCGCGACGGCCGCCGCCATTTCGGGTCTGGAGGTCGTCCACACCGGCCTGCCTCCGGCCCGGTTCGCCGACGACGCCGCCTCGCTACGCATGGCGGGCGAGGCGATCGCGCGCCTTGCCGCCGAGTACGGGGCGGATCTCATCCAGCTCAGCACGCCCGCGCTCGCCGCCGGCACCCGGTTCGGCCTGCCGGTGGTCGCCGTCCAGCACGGCTGCGCGGCGACCCGGTGGGAGGCGGTCCACGGCGACGCGCGGCCGCCCGAGATCGAAGCCCAGGCGCGGTTGGTTCGCGCGGGTCTCGACGCGGCCGATATCGTCGTGGCGCCGACCGCCGCGTTCGCCGAAGAGACGCGGCGCGTCTACGGGCTCGAAGAGCGGCCGCGCGTCGTCCACAACGGCCGCTCTCCCTTGCCTCCGCCCCGGCTGGCCCCGCGCGATTTCGTGTTCACTGCGGGAAGGCTCTGGGACGAAGGCAAGAATCTGGAAATGCTCGACGCCGCGGCGGGGCACATTGCGGTGCCGGTCCGGGCCGCGGGTCCGATGGAGGGCCCGAACGGAGCGAAGGTGCTGTTCGACAACATCCACTGCCTCGGCGACCTGGACGCCGAGGATCTGGCGGGCTGGCTGTCGGCGCGGCCCGTCTTCGTCTCGGCCGCTCTGTATGAGCCGTTCGGCCTGGCGGTGCTGGAAGCCGCTTCGGCCGGCTGCCCGCTGATCCTGTCCGACATCGCCCCCTTCCGCGAACTTTGGGAGGAGGTCGCGATCTTCGTTCCCGCGCGCGACGAAGACGCCTTCACCCAGGCGATCGCGGGTCTCGTCGCCGACGATTTCGAGCGCGCCGTGCTCGGGCGCGCCGCGAAGGAGCGGGCCGGCCTCTATACGGCCGATGCGATGGCTGCGCAGATGGCCGCGATCTACCGCAGCCTGCTCCCGGCCGTCCGGCGGCCGGTGCTCGCCGCGCAGAGAACGCCGGCTCTCGCCGCGGCCTGATCGGTTCGCGAGGCGTCCCTAAAGGGCGTTCGATTCTGCTGTGGAGGCAGCAATTTGGTCGGGGAGAGAGGATTCGAACCTCCGGCCCCTGCCTCCCGAAGACAGTGCTCTACCAGGCTGAGCTACTCCCCGACCGGCTGGGACTGGCCGAGGCCAGCGACAGGCCGGGCGTCTATAGGCACCGGAATCCCGTTGTTCAACCCGCGCTCGGGCGTTCGCCGCGGATCAGCGGCCGCGCGCCGCGCCGATCATGTCGGCCACGGCGACGAACTTCTCGCGCGGGCTGCCGGGCCGGGCCCGCGCCGCTTCGGCAGCCTCGATCTGGCGCCAGTCGTCGAAGCTGACGACGTCCGCGCCGCGGCCGGCGAGCAGCGCGTCGAGGCCGTCGGCGCCCCGCTTCCCGCTCTCGGCTCCCGCGAGCGAGGCGGCGATCTTCTCGGCGACCTCGTAGCCGTCCGGCCGGTTGGTGCCGATCGTCCCGGTCGGCCCGCGGCGCGCCCATCCGACGCAATAGAGGCCGTCTCCGATCACCCCGCCTGAGTTGGCGAAGCGGCCGAGATCCTCCTCGTAGGGTAGGTCCTCGACCTTGGGCGTCCTATAGCCGATGCAGCTCACGATCAGGCCGGCCTCGATCGTGTAAGTCTCCCCGGTGCCGATCGCGCGGCCGCTCTCGTCCAGGGACGTCTTTTCGACCAGCAGCCGTTCCGCCTTGCCGTCGCCCTCGATCCGCAGCGGCTTGGCGAAGAAGTCGAAATGAATCGTCTTGCGCTTCGGCGCGGCGAGATTGGCGAAATCGCGCAGGTGGCTCACCGACTTCCTCAGGCCCGGATCGAGTGCGGCATCCTCCGCCGCCGGCGGGAAGTCGGTGAGGTCGACCTGCGGCCGCGCGTCGTCGAGATGGCCGAGCTCGCCGAGCTCCTTGGGCGTCATCGCGATCTGGTGCGGGCCGCGGCGGCCGAGGACGTGGATGTCGCGGATCGCCGCATTGCCGAGCGCCTCGAAGGCATGGGCGACGATGTCGGAGCCGACAAACTCTGCGGGAGTCTTGGCGAGGATGCGCGCGACGTCTAGCGCGACATTGCCGTTGCCGATCACCGCCGCCGAGGCGACGTCGAGCGGGGGCGCGAGGCCGGCGAATTCGGGATGGCCGTTATACCAGCCGACGAAAGCCGCCGATCCGATCACCCCGGGCAGATCGTCGCCGGGGATTCCGAGCGGCCGGTCGTTCGGCGCTCCGGTCGCGAGGATGACGGCGTCGTAGAGGCGGCGAAGCTCGGGGACGGTGACGTCCTTGCCGACGCAGACGTTGCCGACGAAGCGCACCCCCGGCGAAAGCGCCACCTTCTCGTAGCGCTTCGAGACCGCCTTGATCGACTGGTGGTCGGGCGCCACGCCGAAGCGGATGAGGCCGTAGGGGACCGGCAGGCGGTCGATCATGTCGATCCGAACCCCGTCGCCCAGCGCCTTCTGCAGCGCTTCGGCGCTGTAATAGCCGGCGGGTCCGGATCCGACGATCGCCACGTGCCGCATGTCCAGCGCCTCCCGCTCCTGTGCGCGGGAAACTAGCGCCACCCGCCCGCGAGGCAAGGGCCGGGCTCTGCCGGCCGCCGTGACTGTAAGCGGGCTAACTTCCCGAGCCGCCTTTGTCCTCGAGCATCTGCGTCCCCTTGCGGCGCAGCGCGGCCTCGACGGCGCGGCTCAGGAAGGACAGGGCCGGAGGGAGCATCAGCTCGATCCGCAGCGTATCCTCGCGCACCTCGATCGCGCCGCTCACCTGCTGCGCCATCGCGGTCACCCGCAGGGAGAGGCGGTCGCCGCTCCAACTGTGCTCGGCCTCGGCGCCGGCCGGAAGATGGTCCTCGATCCGGCCGACGCCGCGGGCGATCCGGCGGCGCGCTTCTTCGGTCCCGAGACGGTGAGGCAGATCGACGACGAGGGGCTGGGTCATCGCGCCACACCTAAGGTGCGCAGCTTCATGGTCAACCGGACCTTTACCACGGCTTCTAACGGCGCGGTTACCGCGAACCCCTAGTGACGCGGTGCAATGGCACACAGGGCATCCAGCAAGGAGGGCGTATCCCGGACGCGGCGGCCGGTGGGGTTCCGCCGGATCGTGCGGCGCGGGCTGCGGATCGGCCGCGACGAGCGCGGCGTCTCGGTGCTCGAATTCGCGTTGTTCGTCCCGGTCCTCGCGCTGATGATCCTCGGCACGATCGATCTCGCCCGCGGCCTTGCCGCCGAGTTCAAGATCGAGCAGGCCGCCCAGCGCACGATCGAGCTTGCGACCCTCGGCAACCGGCCGCTCGCCGATTACAGCTTCCTCCGCGCCGAGGCCGCAACCGCCGCGGGCGTTCCGGTCGCCAACGTCACGCTCGACCAGTGGCTCGAGTGCAACAACACGCGCCAGGCCAGCTTCACCGGCGCCTGCACGGCCGGCCAGCAGGCGGCGCGATACATCACCATCTCGGTTTTCACCGATTACACGCCGATGTTCGAATGGATCCCGTTCATCGGCCGTCTTTCCAACGCGGCGAACGGCAAGATCCGGATCACCGCCGATTCCGGAGTGCGGGTGCAATGATCCGGCGCCTCGCACAGCTGCGGCGCGACCGGAAGGGAGTCAGCGCCGTCGAGTTCGCGCTGATCGCACCCGTGCTGATCTTCATGATCGTCGCGGTCGCCCAGTTCGGCGCGCTGTTCTACGCCCATTCGGCGCTGCGCAACGCGGTGAGCGAGGGCGCGCGCTACGCCACCATCTATCCGCGGCCGACCGCGGCGCAGATCATCGCCCGGATCAACGCCAATCGCGCGACGGGGAACAACGGCACCTACAGCACGCCGACCGTCGTCTTCGCGCAGGACACGGCGACCGGATATTGGCGGGCGACGGTCTCGATGACCTACACCACCAACGTCAATTTCCTGCTCTTCACCTGGCCGAACGTGACCCTTTCCTATTCGCGTCGCGCCTATGTCCAGGCGCCGCCGGCATGAGGACTTGAAGCCATGACTTTCCTGAAGCGCTTGAAGACCCTGCTCCGCGACGAATGCGGCAACGCCCTTTTCGTCGGCGCCGCGACCATGCCGATCCTGATCGGCGGCGCCGGCCTCGCCATCGACACCGTGCAGATCAGCCTCGCCAAGCGCGAGCTGCAGCGCGCCGCCGATTCGGCCGCGCTCGCCGGCGCCTATGCGATCAACCAGAATCCCTCCTCGACCGGCACCGCCCGCACCACTTATGCGACCAACGGAGTCACCCGCGACCTCGCGATCAACAACGACGTGCCGCTGACCGGCTCCGCAATCGTCCAGAATGCGCCGGCGACCGGCACCTATGCGGGCAACGCCAATGCGGTGCGGGTTCAGCTCACCGCCAACCGCAACCTCGCTTTCTTCTCCTTCTTCAACACCGGCCCCGCGACGATCACGGTCGAGGCGACGGCGATGATCGTCAGGGAAGGCGGCTTTTGCCTGCTCTCGCTCGAGGACGGCAATGCGCCCGGCGTCACCGTCGGCGGCAACGCGACCCTCGATCTGGGTTGCGGCATCTCGACCAACTCGACCTCGTCGAGCGCGATCACCGCGACCGGCTCGTCGAGCGTCACCGCGAGCCCGATCATGGCCGTGGGCGGCGTTCCGTCGAGCAGCAACTATCACGGGTCGACGCTCGTGCCTTATTCGGCGGTCCAGCAGGATCCGCTGGCCGGCCTGCCCAATCCCACCCCGAGCAACTGCGTCGCGCCGCCGGCAACCGGCCCGCAGGCCAACATCACAATCAATACGTCGACACCCGGATACAACAGCGCGGACCGGTCGCTCTGCTTCAATGGCTGGGAGGTCAAAGGTACCGTTAATCTGTCCTTCGCGGAGCCGACCATTATTTATATCAACGGCGGCGAGCTGGATTTCACGTCCCAGGCGAACGTGACGGCCAACAACGTCACCTTCGTCCTGACCAGCACCAACGCGACCAGCAATCCGGCGTCGATCGCATCGCTGAAGATGAACGGCCAGGCGGATGTCACAATCAACTCCCCGACCAGCGGCATCTATACCGGCGTCGCATTCTACGAGGACCGCCGCGCGCCGCTCGGCCGCACGACCCGCATCAACGGCGGCTCCGGCACCACCATCAACGGCGCGCTCTACTTTCCGCGCGCCTATTTCGAATATAATGGCGGCGCCGACATGGCGGCGACCTGCATCCAGCTCATCGGCCGCCGCCTCGATTTCCGCGGCAACGGCACGGTGACCAACAGCTGCGACGGCACCACGGGCCGCAACAACTTCCAGGGGACCTACGTCCGGCTGGTCGGCTAGCCGGGTCCCCGTCAGCAAGGGGTGCAAGGGCGCGCTGCTTTGCTATAGCCGCGCCATGCTCCGCCACCTCGCCGCCGCCCTCGCGCTCGTGCTCGCTCCGCTGCCTGCCTGCGCGCAGGAGCTTCCCGAAGGGCAAGGCGAGGCGGAGTATCGCGCCTGGTACGCGGCCAGCCCCGGCACCCGCGCCTCCGTCCTCTCGTTCGAGAGCTGGCAGCAGGCGGCCGGCGTCTACGGCGTCCTTCCGACCTGGCAGATCATCCGGACGGCGAGCATGTGGCGGGTGTGCAACGGCCCGCCGTTCGAGGTTCCCCCGCCCCATCACTGGCCGGACATGGCCAAGACCCTGCGCTTCATCCGCGACGTGATCCGCCCCGCCTTGGGACCGGTCGAGGCGGTCTCCGGCTACCGCAACCCGGCGCTCAACGGCTGCGCGCGCGGCGCCCCCAGCAGCGCGCACCTGGACTTCTTCGCGCTCGACCTTGTCCCGCAACGCGCGGTGACGCGGCTCGAGCTGTTCCACACCCTCTGCCGCCTCCACGCGCAGCGAGGGCGCGCCTACGACGTGGGACTCGGCTTCTACGCCTTCACCCGCTTCCACGTCGACACGCGCAGCTTCCGCCGCTGGGGCGCGGCCGGCCCCAACGGAAACGAGAGCCCGTGCGCGGTGATCGAGCGCGGCGGCGACCCGCTCGCCCCGCCGGAGCCGCGCCCGGAGCCGGTGCCCGAGCAGGGCCCGCCGCCCGCCGAAACGCCGCCGCCCGGACCGCCTGGCGCGGCGCCGCCCGCACCCGTCCAGCCCCCGCCGCGCCCGGATCCGCCCTCGCCGCGCTGAACCGCGACGAATCCCGCCGAGTCGCCTCCGAAGTGCGGCGAAGCGACGGAACAAGGCGGTCCGTCAGCTTGCGTTAAGGGTGATTTCCCTATAAATACAGACACGTAGCCGGGGTGGGGTTTTCCATCGGCATATGTAGCGAGACCGCGGCGAACGCGGTCGCCGACCGGGCTTCGGACCCGGCCAACCACAGGGATCATCGATGCTGAATCGGATCGGTTTTGCCGCGCTGGCGGCCCTTGCCTTCCTCACGCCCTCGATCGCCTCCGCGCAGCACAGCCACGAAAGCGCCGCCCCCTCTCCCGCGCCCGGCCAGAGCCAGGCCGACTACAATGCCTGGCTCGCCCGCTCGCCCGTCAACCGCGAGGCGGTGCGCGCGTTCCGCTCCTATCTCGACGCGCAGGGCCTCGCCGAAGTGATCCCCGTCTGGCAGCTGATCCGCACCTCCTCCTCCTGGCGCCAGTGCGGCGCCGAGCGCTTCGAAGTCGCGCCGCAGGACAAATGGTCGAACATCGTCACCACCCTGCGCTTCGTCCGCGACGAGGTCGAGCCCGCCGTCGGCAGGGTCGAGGCGCTCTCGGTCTACCGCAACGAGGGCCTCAACCGCTGCTCGAACGGCGCCCCGGCCAGCGCCCACCGGCTGTTCTTCGCGGTCGACCTCAAGCCGGTCGATCCCGCGGTGAGCCGCGCCGGCATGATCAGCCGCGTCTGCGCCGCCCACCGCAGCCACGGCGGCGCCTACAATGCGGGCCTCGGCTTCTATTCGGGCCTGCGCTTCCACGTCGACAGCCACGGCTTCCGTAAATGGGGCCCCGACGGCCGCGGCGCCACCAGCCCCTGCGCGACCGGCAACTACGCCTAGCGGGTGCGGGGACAGTTACTAGTAACTGTCCCGATTGCACCGGGCTTGCATCCGAGCCCGGATCGGCGCTCAATGGCGCGCTCCAGCCGTGGAGGGCCCAATGTCGATCAGCCTCATTCTCCTCATCGTCGCTCTTGTCCTGTTCCTGATCGCCGCCGTGGGTACCTTCACCCGCTTCAACCTGATGGCGCTCGGCCTCGCCTGCGTCGTCGCCGCGATCCTCGCCGGGGGCCCGACCACCTTGATGTAGACGCGCGGCCGCTTCAGCAGACCATCGTGTCTCCGCGCGCTTCGCGTTCGGCGGCGCGGCGGTCGAATTCCGCGCGGGTCAGGACTTCCTCCAAGATCACGTAGCGATTCTGCGCCTCGGCGACGCCATCCGCGGTTTCGACCATGAGCCGGGTCTCCCCGAGCGCGACGATGGTCATGCTTCCATAGGGGACCCCGCGCGCCGCGAGATAATCCCGGACGGCCTCGGCGCGCCTGCGCGACAGTCGGAGGTTTGCCGAGGCACTGCCGAGGCGGTCGGCACCGGCGGTGATCCTGCGCATCATGACCAGTGGGCGTAGCCGGAACATCTCGACGCCGTTGTCGAGGATCGACCGCGCCCTCGCGTCGAGCTCGGCCGAGCCGGAAGCGAAGAAGACCAAGCGCCAGTCGCTGATGCAGGCGTCTGCGGGGCTGAGGGGCAGCGCCAGCGCAGCCGCGGGGAAGAGGAAACGGACCCAGTTCATCCTGCGCAACATGCCGCAATATTAGGAGCGCGCAACGGCCAGGCCTATACCCCTTGGAAAGCCGGCCGCCGCCGCTAGGATCGAGCCTCCTGCAGCGGGAGGGACCTCTTATGATCGGCCTGTTGCTCGCGTCCCTGCTCCAGAGCGCGCCGGCGGCCGCTACCCCGTCCAGCTGGCAGGAGTTCGACCGTAGGCAGAACGGCTTCGGCGAGACCGCCTTTCTCTACAGCGCTCCGAGCGTCCACCGTAACGGCGCCGTGCTGAGCGCCTGGGTGACGTACGACTTCCACTATAGCGGCCTTCCCACGAGCACGAACGTCGAATTGTGGCGCATCGACTGCGCCGCGCGCCGCAGCCGGGTCGTCCAAGGCTTCACGATCATGCGAGAATTGCCGGTGCGGCCCTGGCGGCGAGGCGGCGGCCTGCGGCCGTTCGCTCCGGACAGCCCCCAGGCGGCGCTGGCCGTCCGGCTCTGCGGCTGAGCGGCCGTCCTTCCGCCTCAGCGGCGCGGAAGGAAGATTCCCGAGACGAGGATCTTGACCGCCAGAGCCTGCCACAGGAGCCAGAGCAGCAGCCACAGATGCGGGATCGGCGGCATCGCCATGACGCTGTGGAAATATTCGCTGCCCTCGATGCCGGTCTGGCGGACGAGCAGCAGGTCGAGCAGGCCCGCGCCGGCGAGGAGTGCGACGTCGGCCCAGGCCAGGGTGCCTGGGGAGCGCAGCCGGACGAACACAATCGGGTAGACGACGAACAAGGCCGGCGAAAACCGCAAAGGCTGGCCCCAGCCGTGCCCGGCGCCGGTGACCAGCAGAGCCAGCAACTGCGCGAGCGCGGCCACGGCCAGGCCGACGACGATCAGCGCGTTCCTCTGCAATCGCCTTCCCCCGCGGCACCCCGGTTCCTTCTAGGCCGCGCGCGCTCCGTTCGGCAACCGACCCCGCCTTGCCCCCATTGAACCGCCGCCCCCGCTCGTCCATGGCACTCCCGCGCCACCCGGACCGAGGACCGCATCATGACCGTCAAAGCCTATGGCGCCTACGCCGCCGACAAGCCGCTCGAGCAGATGGACGTCTTCCGCCGCGCCCCCGGCCCGCGCGACGTTCAGATCGAGATCGCCTTTTGCGGCGTCTGCCATTCGGACCTCCACACCGTCCGCTCCGAATGGGGCGGCACGCTCTACCCCTGCGTTCCCGGCCACGAGATCGTCGGACATGTCAGCGCGGTCGGCGGCGAGGTCACGAAGTTCGCTGTGGGCGACGCGGTCGGGGTCGGCTGCCTGGTCGATTCCTGCGGCCGCTGCGCGTCCTGCGCCGACGGCCTCGAGCAATATTGCGAGATCGCCTTCACCGGCACCTACAATTCGCCGACCGAGGATCCGCCCGGCCACACGCTCGGCGGCTATTCGCAGCGCATCGTCGTCGACGAGGGCTTCGTCCTCGCCGTCCGCCATCCCGAGGACCAGCTCGCCGCCGTCGCGCCCTTGCTCTGCGCCGGCATCACCACTTACTCGCCGCTCCGCCACTGGCAGGCCGGGCCGGGGAAGAAGGTCGGCGTCGTCGGCATCGGCGGTCTCGGCCATATGGGCGTCAAGCTCGCCCACGCGATGGGCGCGCATACAATCGCCTTCACCACCTCGGAGAGCAAGCGCCAGGACGCGCTCGATCTCGGCGCCGACGAGGTCGTCGTCTCGCGCAATCCGGACGAGATGCGCGTCCACGCCCGCAGCTTCGATTTCATCCTCAACACGGTCGCCGCCAGCCACGATCTCGACGCCTTCACCCAGCTCCTGAAGCGCGACGGGACGATGTGCCTGGTCGGCGTCCCCGAGCATGCCCATCCCTCGCCCAACGTCGCCGTTTTGATCTTCGGCCGCCGCTCGATCGCCGGCTCGCTGATCGGCGGCATTCCCGAGACCCAGGAGATGCTCGATTTCTGCGCCGAGCGCGGCATCGTCGCCGACATCGAGATGATCCGCGCGGCCGAGATCGACGCGGCCTACGACCGCATGCAGAAGAGCGACGTCAAATACCGCTTCGTCATCGACGGCGCCTCCTTCGCCGGCTGAACGGGCGCCCGAACCGCCCGGGTGAGCGGGGGTTGCATTGTAGGATTCGTTCTGGTTCCGTTCACGGATGGAACGGCAACCCGATTCGCCCGAGCCCGACGGCTCCTCCGCCCCTTGCGAGGAAGGGCTTGGCCCGCCCGCATTCAGGGAGCCGGACCCCGATCCCGAGATCGACGCCCTGCTCGATTTCACCCCGGTCCACCGCCGCACCCGGCGCCATGACGGCTGGCCGCCCGCGACGCAGCGCGCCTTCATCGCCAACCTCGCCCGGATGGGCAGCGCCGAGCACGCCGCCTACGAGCTCGGCCGCTCCTCGGGCGGCGCGTGGAATCTGCGCGCGACCGGCGACGGCCAGGAATTCGCGGACGCCTGGGACGCGGCGATCGACCTCTGGCACGCGCGCAACCCGGAGCGCAGCCGCCGCGGCGGCCGCGCCCGCGGCGCCTGGGCCCCGCCACCGCCCCCGCCTCCGCCCGAGCCCAGCGAGGAAGAGCGCTGGGCCGAATTCCAGGACGGGCTCCTTACGAAATATCTGCACAAGCTCGACGGCGAGCGCACGGCGCGCCTGGCCGGCCGGATCGTCGAGGCGGACTTCTGCGTGCGCCAGCTCACCTGGATCGAGGTCGCGCTCGATCTCGCCGGCCTCGGCGAGAATGCGGTGGCGCTCCTGCGCGGACTCGCGCGCGGCGAGCGCAACGTCCGCGACATCGCCGCCACCCCGGTCAGCCTTCTCCTCGACACCTTGCGCCGCGCTTACTGGGCGGAGGAAGGCGGTCCCGAGCGCCCGCCGCTGCCGCCGCTCGGCCCGCACGACGAGGAAGCCGCGACCGGCCAGCCGCTCGAATCCCAGCACTGGCCCGAGCGCGACGGCCCCGGCCCCAATCGCGGCCCGCAGCATCGCGAATATCTCGAACGCAACGCGGAAGCGCAGCGGCTGTGGGAGGAGAAAGCGAAAGCGGACGCGGAGGCCTGGCGCAAGCGGCTCGAGGGCAAGCAAGAGGAGGTGGAGCGATGAAGTTCTTCGTGCCTTATCTCGACGAGAGCAAAGGCGAGCGGCTTTGGGCCGACGTCCGCGCCGTGCTGCGCGAAATCGGCCTGCCGACCACCGAGCGGCGTATCCAGGCCCTGACGCTCGGCAACGGCCGAAGCGGGCATGTCCTGGCGGTCGGCATGAGCGTCCCCGACAGCGATGAGCCCATCCTGCTCATCCTCGAGGCGGACGGCATCGACATCTATTACGCCTGCACGCCCTCCAACGGCATCGACGAGGGCGTCCCCTTTCCGCTCGGCCTCACGCCCCACGGCTGCGCGATCGACTTCGACCCGCCGATGCCGCCGCGCCGGCTGCAGTAGGGACGAGGGACAGTTTGCTGGCAAACTGTCCCCACTTCTTCCTTGTCCGCGGAACGGCTGGGGACAGTTTGCTAGCAAACTGTCCCCACCTTCTCGTCCGCGGAACAGCCGGGGACAGTTTGCTAGCAAACTGTCCCCTCCCAGCACAGCCGCAGCGCATCCCGCTTCACCGCCGCCATGCAGGCCTCCCCGCGCCACAAGGTCGCCACCTCATGGTCCACGGCCAGCACGATCTTGCGCCCGAGCGCCGCCAGATCCGGCGCCGGCGCCCGCATCAGCCGCCGCAGCATCGCGTACATGACATCGAGCCGCTCCCCATAAGCCTCCTCGAGCGCCCACTGCTCCGCATGCGTAGCCCCGACGCGCCCCTCCAGCGCCCGAGCCGCCGCCTCCGCCGCCTCGAACCGAATAAGCGCACGGCGCCATCTCTCCTCCCCCTTGATGGGGGAGGGCAGGGTGGGGGTGGCGGTCGAGGCAGGTGATGCTCCGGAGGCACTGCGCCCCATGCCGGAGTCCACCCCCACCCAACCTCCCCCATCAAGGGGGAGGAGCGGGAACGCCGCCGCCGCGCCCAGCACCGCCCGCCGCGACACCCCCTCTCCGTTCGTCCTGAGCTTCGCCTGTCCTGAGCCTGTCGAAGGATCGAAGGACTGTCCTTCTTCTCCCCCACCCCCGCCTAGCGGTAAGGCGCAGGACCCCTTATGCTGCCCAGCAGCCATCCTCCGCCTCCTTCACAAGGCGTTGCGTTGGTCAGGGCCGGGGCAAGGTGCCAGCCTTGCTCCGGTTCGACATTCCGTTAACAGGAAGTTTGCTTGAGCGCAAGAGGGGCCAAGCCGAAAAAGAAGATGGGCCGTCCCCCAACCGGGATCGGTCCGGTCATCGGTGTTCGCCTGTATCCTCAGATGCGAGCGGAGCTCGACGCGTGGATCGCGGAGCAGCCGGATCCGAAGCCATCGAAGCCGGAGGCGATCAGGAGGCTGCTGGCAGTAGCCTTGGCCCAACGCCGAAGCTAGCAAGTACCTCGGCTTTTTTATACCTTGATCACTGCTTGCGCCAGATCACGGATCCGGGCATCAATCTGCTCGTCCGTTACCTCCACCTTTAGGTGGTCCTGGATGAATTGGTGGCGCGCCTCGCTTTCGCGAATGACCTCAGCCCAGGTTTTCACCCACACGGTATAGTTGTCGCCAGTCTGCGCAACGCCCAGCGGTCTGTCCGATTGGCTAATCCTGGCCGCTACTGCCTCGTCGTATTCGGTAGTCACCAGGAAGAAATGCCACTGCGTATCCGTGTGGCTGAAATCCGGCTGCTTCCGTAGGGCATTGAGGTAGTCCTCTACCTGGTCCAGCTCCTTACGCCCTATCAGCAGGCCGGGCCGCTTCAGCTCTATCAGCAAGTACTCGTGACGGCTCTTTTCCGGACCTGGGACGATGCGACCCAGAAACTGGTCTGCTCGCCCGCGCTTGCCGTCCAGTTTGGTGACCTTTCTTCTAGTCCCGCTGCTACCCACGTCCTCAGCAACACGAGCCATGATGCGGGACAGTCCGATTTCCGGAAGCGTGAAATGAAACTGCTCACCGAAGAGCCACGTGTTGTCCCTGACGAGGGCGTCCAGTTGGCCTCTTTCTTTGACCGTCTGCCGGTATCTCGGCTCGAACACCATGCTGCGGAGGATTGAGAGCGTTGCAATCCGGTCAGCGATGAGGCTGGAGGAGGAGATGATATTGCCGAGCTCGGTGCGCTGTAGCAGCTCCGAAAACTCAGTCTGCTGCACCTTTGGCAGGTTAACGACGGCTCTCAGAATCGTGGAGAGCGCATCCGGGTTGTGCTTTACCGCCTCCTTTAGGAGAGTGAGCGTCATCCGCTTCAGCGACGTGTCGGCGCGAGCGAACTCGCGGGAGTGTGACGACACAGCGTAGGTCGCGATATCAAATACCTGACGTTCGCGGCGCTCTACCTCATTGGACGGGTCTCCCTCATACGGATATGCGCCCTGATCCTTGAGGTCTTGGATGAGGCCCTGTGAAAGGTCGGCTTGCCGCCTACGAAAGTAATCCTTAAGGTCTGACCGAATGTGCTCAAGAACGTGCAAGAAATCTGGGTCGTTAATGCCCTCTAGGTCTAGTAGATTTGCGTCGGCGAGTTCGCGGAAAAATCCACTATACGCATAAGCCGAGTAGGCGAAGTTAGGGGCGGTCACATAAGCTGCTTGTGACCCGAGAACGATCCCGTTGTCCCCCCCAAAGAATATCTGCCGACTTTCCGTTGCGGCATTCCACTCGATAACCTTCAGCCGCAGGTCCTCGATTGTTCGTCCGGGGCAGACGACTGCCCCTTGCGGGATGTCGTGTGTCCGGTGGATGGTAACGCGTGGATCGACCTCGAAGCCGTTGAAACTGATGCGAACGTTTGGGTACTGCAGAATATAGGGTGCGAATATCGTACTGAACTGACGAAAGGCGTCCGCCGAACCAAGAGAGTCAAACGCTTCCTTGAGCGGCGCGAGTTCCACAGTGGTACCAACCTCCGCTTCAGTCGGGACCGGCTCAGAGACCTCACATCTTTCCAGGTTGTTGGCTTGAACCTCTAGCGTGAGCACAAAGCGCCCTTCACCCTCCTCGTAAACGGTGCGCCAGGTTGCGGTGCGCGCGATCGAAAAGAATTTTAAGCGTCCCCGCCCCTCCTTCCCATGGATCGCCCGTTCGTGCGTCCTCGTCCGCGCCACCTTCCGCTTGATTGAGTCCCCAAGGTTCCCAAAATCATGATCCGCCCTCTCCTTCGATATCCCGTGCCCATCATCGGAGATGCGAACGGCGGCAATCCCGCCGAGGTCGTTTCTTACGAGCTCAACGTTCACTTGCGTCGCGTCGGCATCGAGCGAGTTCCACACGAATTCCGCGATCCCCTTCATGGGATCACGCGTCTGGGCGTCCTTCTCAAGGAAATCCTGCCGTGCTTGTAAACTTAGCGCCGTCATCCGTGCCCTCTCGAGATAGGTGTAGACGAGCCCGGAACGTTTCGCGAGGGTCGCTGACGGAACCCTTGCGCGAGTTGAGCGATGAGCCTGCCCTTCACTTGGCTCGAAGTACTGCCTTGACGTAGGAATTTCGGAGACGGCCAATGAGCATCGGCAGGATCGAGAGCGCGCATACGCGGGGCGAGGCGATCCTCGCGGTGATCTGGGACGACGGCCGCCGGAGCGAGATCGACCTCTCCGGCATCGTGGGCAGGCGAACGACGCTGGCACCGCTCTCGGACCCGGAAGTCTTCCACCGCATCCGCGTCGCGGACGACGGCTGGTCCGTGGAGTGGCCGAAACGCGGGATCGACTTCGGCGCCGCCCAGCTTCGGCGCTGGACGGACTAGCAGGAAGGCGAGTCGATGCCGGCGGCGGACTTCCGCGCCTGGATGGAGCGCCACGACCTGACGCGCGACGCCGCCGCCGAAGCGCTCGGCCTCTCCCGCCGCACGATCGGTTACTATCTCAGCGGCGAGCAGCCCGTCCCCAAGACGGTGATGCTCGCCACCGAAGGCTATGACGGCAGGCTAGGCGGCCAACCCTGCAGGGAGTGTCACGTCACCGTCGCCACGGGGGGGGTCTAAGTGCGATTGATACGAAGCAGCTGGCGATAAGGACCGCTCCCTGGGCTCGCTGTTGCCAATCGCTGGATGGACACGCAATGAAGTCGTTGTGGCGCTACCCGTCGGGGGCCAATCAGATTTTCTTCAGGAGAAACCGACATGTCGGCGGCGCCGGAAACCGTAGAAGGAAACGAACTCGCCTTCTTCTTCCAGACGAATGAGCCCATCCCGGCCAAGCCACTGCTCGATTTTCTGTATGAGGTAGAGCGGATCGCGCGCTCTCGCCGTTACCTTGGCTCCGATGCAGTTGTCGAGATTGTGGAGGTCATCACCGGCACGAAGCTAGTGCGGCTGTCCTTCGGCAAAAAGATCGCTTTCGCAGGCGCAGCTTTCGCCGGCGCGAGCGCGGCCGCTGCCGTGGCGCAACTAGGCATTGATCTCGCCGGGAGGATGCAGCAGCCGACTGGCCGCCTCGCTGAAAGCCTAGCGCGCATGTGTCTCGATCACGGCGTTGCCGAATGCGTCATTACTACTCAGGAAGGCCGGGTCCAGATATCGCGCGACGAGATCCAAGCCGTTGCCATGCTCCGGGACCGGCGTAATGCGAGGGAGACAGTGAGGGTCGTCCCAACGCCGCGCGCGAAGCCCGCCCTTGCGGACGAACCACTGCTCGCCCGACGTATCGAGGAGATTCGCGAGGCTGTGCCTAGGGGCGCGAGCGATGGGCGCATTTACACTTTGGTCGGTCAGCTCCTGCCTCCCAAGGCAGGTTCGCGGGATTGGCATTTCAGGAGCCAGTCGGGCACGGTCTACATTGCGCGCGGGCTTCGCCCTGAGCGCGCCAACCTGCCGCCCGATAACACTGTCGTAATACGCGCCGAAACATGGGGCCGTGACCGGGATTTTACCGTTCTGAATGTGGTGGATGTGTTCGAGCCAGAGGATCCTTGATGGCCGTTGCGCGCACGCCTTTGGATGCTTTGACGGACTGCTCGCGCCTCCGCGCCTCCGCGTGAACCTTCTTATCTGCCTCCCGTTGACCTCACGCCCCTTTCTCCCGATCACAAGCTCCGAAGGAAAACGGAGACGCAGATGATACGCCACCTGGTCCTGCTGACGGCGGCGACGGCCTCCGCCGCCGCGTCCGCGCAGGACCTCCCCGCGCGGTTCAGCGTCGCCTGCCGGGGCGCGACGACCTACACCTCGCTGCCGGGGACGGCGCGGGCGGAGCCCTGGACGCACCGGATGGAAAGCGAGCGGACCTGGGTGTTCGACCGCGCGGCGGGGACGGCCTACAGCAGGCTCAGCGCCGAGCGGGCCTATTGCTCGGAGGGCGACGTCTGCCACGCCGCGTTCGGCGCCGACGTCGTCGCGATCATCCGCCGGCCGGGCTGGATGCCGCATTCCCAGCACACGCTCATCTACAGCCGCCGCGACAATGCGCTCCACGTCGTGGTCAGCGGCTATCCCGATTTCGTCGACACCCACATGACGTGCAGCGCACCCGTCGCGCTCTGAGCGCGGCTGGCGGCGGAGGGCGCGGTTTCCCTCCCCGGGCCCCTCTGCTAGGGCGCCGGCACAGCCCGCAGAAATCCGAAAATGACAGAATTAAATAAATTAAGAAATTTTTCTATCATCGCCCACATCGACCATGGGAAAAGCACGCTCGCCGACCGGCTGATCCAGGCGACGGGGGGCTTGACCGAGCGCGAGATGACGCGCGGGCAGATGCTCGATTCGATGGACATCGAGCAGGAGCGCGGGATCACCATCAAGGCGCAGACCGTGCGGCTCGACTACAAGGCCCGCGACGGCAATTCCTACGTCCTCAACCTGATGGACACGCCCGGCCATGTCGACTTCGCCTACGAGGTCAGCCGCAGCCTCGCCGCCTGCGAGGGCGCCCTGCTGGTCGTCGACGCCGCCCAGGGCGTCGAGGCGCAGACTTTGGCCAACGTCTACCAGTCGATCGAGCACGACCACGAGATCGTCCCGGTCATCAACAAGATCGACCTCCCCGCCGCCGACCCGGACAAGGTGCGCCGCGAGATCGAGGAGATCATCGGGCTTCCCGCCGAAGACGCGGTCCTCACCAGCGCCAAGTCCGGCCTCGGCGTGGACGAGGTGCTGGAAGCGATCGTCGCCCGCATCCCGCCGCCCAAGGGCGACCGCGACGCGCCGCTGAAGGCGATGCTGGTCGACTCCTGGTACGACCCCTATCTCGGCGTCGTCATCCTGGTCCGCGTCGTCGACGGCGCGATCAAAAAGGGCCAGCAGATCCGCTTCATGCAGGCCGGCACCGCCCACCTGGTCGACCGGGTCGGCGCCTTCCGCCCCAAGATCGAGCCGATGGACGCGCTCGCCGCCGGCGAGATCGGCTTCATCACCGCCCAGATCAAGGACGTCTCCGAGACCCGCGTCGGCGACACCATCACCGACGCGAGGAAGCCCACCGCCGCCGCTTTGCCGGGCTTCCGGGAGGTCCAGCCGGTGGTGTTCTGCGGCCTGTTCCCGACCGACGCCGCCGATTTCGAGAAACTGCGCGAGAGCATTTCCAAGCTGCGCCTCAACGATGCGAGCTTCAGCTTCGAGATGGAGACGTCGGCGGCCCTGGGCTTCGGCTTCCGCTGCGGCTTCCTCGGCCTCCTCCACCTCGAGATCATCCAGGAGCGCCTCACCCGCGAATACGACCTCGACCTGATCACCACCGCGCCCTCGGTGGTCTACCACGTCCGCCTGAGCTCCGGGGAGACGCGCGAGGTCCACAACCCCGCCGACTGGCCCGACCAGAACCATATCGACACGGTCGACGAGCCCTGGATCGAGGCGACCATCTACGTCCCCGACGAATATCTCGGACCCGTCCTCAAGCTCTGCCAGGACCGCCGCGGCATCCAGAAGAATTTGACCTACGTCGCCGGCCGCGCCCAGCTCACCTACGAGCTGCCGCTCAACGAGGTGGTGTTCGACTTCTACGACCGGCTGAAGTCGATCTCGCGCGGCTATGCGAGCTTCGACTACCACCAGATCGGCCACCGCGAGGGCGACCTCGTCAAGATGAACATCCTGGTCAACGGCGAGCCGGTCGACGCTCTCTCGATGATCGTCCACCGCGTGGCGGCGGAGGCGCGGGGGCGCCAGCTGTGCGAGCGCTTGAAGGATCTCATTCCCAGACACTTGTTCAAGATCCCCATTCAGGCAGCGATCGGCGGCAAGATCATCGCGAGGGAGACCATCGCGGCGCTGAGGAAGGACGTGACGGCGAAATGCTACGGCGGCGACATCAGCCGCAAGAAGAAGCTCCTCGAAAAGCAAAAGGCAGGGAAGGCCCGAATGCGGGAGTACGGCTCGGTGAGCATTCCGCAGGAGGCGTTTATCGCCGCGCTGCGGATGGGGGAGGAGTGAAGGGCTCGTCGCAAAGTGGTACTTTACGCGGGGAGAGCAGGAGTCCGCCAAGGGCCGTCGGTACGAAGCGCCGCCGCAGCCGGGAGAGGGGAATATGAGCGATCGACACGCTTCGAGAATGGGTCCAACGCGCGTCACAGTTCTGCATGTCACCAACATACCGGACGGACTAAACGGCATGATCGCTCCGTTCGTCGGCGGAGCAATATCCAGTCTGCAGTCGGGGTTGGCGCACCGGTTTGGATGCGATACTAACCTCGCTCGCCGATGCGCCGACCAAAAGAATTTAGCTGGATCCATCTGAGCGACATCCACGTTGGCCTCACGCCGCATGGCTGGCTTTGGCCAGCGCTCAAAACAGCACTCTTCGACGACATCGCCCGCCTTTTTGAAAAACAAGGCGGGTGGGATGCGATCATTTTCTCCGGCGATTTTACGCAGCAATCTCTTCCGGACGAATACAAGCAGTTAGACTGCGTCCTCGGTGATCTATGGGAGCACTTCGACAAGCTTGGATTCTCTCCAGCTCTCTTCCCGGTTCCAGGAAATCACGACCTCGTCCGTGCAGGCGATGATCCCGCCCCCCTACTCCTCCGACGATGGTGGAGCGAACCCACCGTTCAAGAGCGTATGTGGGACAATGACTCCCCGTACCGAGAAGTAGTAAAAACAGCGTTCGCAGGTTATCAAGATTGGCTGGAGAACTCTACCCTTGTTAAGCCAAAGATGCAGGTACGAGAAGGAGTGCTCCCAGGCGACATATCCGCGCGCCTCGAGATTGGTACCATTTCCATTGGCTTAGTCGGCCTAAACTCCGCGTGGCTTCAGCTTGCAGATGACGACTACGAAGGGCAGCTACACGTTGACGTACGCCAAATCCTCGGAGTCACTAACGGAAATGCAGACAGTTGGTGTTCAGCAAACGACATCAACGTACTGGTCACGCACCATCCGCCCTCTTGGTTGCATCAAGAAAGCCTGCAGAGCTGGAGAAGCGAAATCAATCCACCGGGCCGTTTCGATATGCACCTCTATGGGCATATGCACACTGCCGCGGCGATAACACAGAGCGAAGGCGGAAGTGATCACAGGACGACGCTCCAAGCCGCCTCGATCTTCGGGCTGGAAAAGTTGCCAGACGGCACTACTGAGCGGCTGCACGGATACAGTGCCGGGCGAATAACCTTGGAAACCGGCCGGCGGCGTCGATCGATATGGCCCCGAAAGCTTCAAGAGCACGCAAGCGGGAAAAGGCGCCTCATTCCTGACCACTCGTTCGAACTAAATGAGGACAATGCGTTTGTAGAAATATATAAGATAGATCACAGCATCGGACGACTACGAAGCGGTCCACGAAGCCGCGAAATCGCGGTCGATGTGGCCCCTGCTGACTCGGAGTCGGCAACTCACCTCGATAAAATTAGCTACCGGCTAACGCCAGCCCCTCCCCATATCCACGTCCGGCTACCTGAGCAGAATCAGTGCATTCGCCAGCTCCAGGACAAACGGATTATCTGGCTGTCCGCCGGCTGGGGAATGGGTGCCGACGAGTTCCTGTGGGCAATTCGTGAGGGCGCCGCAGATGGGCACGTACCGACGTTCCACTTCGATTTACAAGCATTCAGCACACGCGAAAGGTATTTGGATCATATTAAGCAGAGCTTCGGCTCAACGTTTGAACAGCTCTGCGAGCTTATCTCCAGGCAGAGTAAAACCTATGTGCTGTTTGATAATGTGCCTGTTGAGGGTCACAGCGAACAGGGCGGCTCAGTTGAGATAGACGTAGAGGCTATGGCCGCGGTCTTGCTTGAGTACTGCCCTCAAGCAAAGATCGTGCTACGGAGCCGTATCCCGCCTCAGTATAATGCTGTCCCAAGCGTGAATCTAACCCCGCTCGATGAGGCGGATACCGGCTCTTACATTTTGCATTCTCCGCTAGGGGGTAGCCGGCTGAGTAACTCTGAGGCAGTAGCCAAACTCCATCGCCATACGGACGGAGTGCCGGCGCGCATTGATACCGCTCTGAGGGAGCTACAGGTTGTTCGGCTATCGGAATTGGTCGGTGCGAATTCGGACTTTTCCGCGGGTAGTTCTTTAGTCGCAGCTGCACCCGTCGCTCTCATTCAGGCTGTATCTGATCTACGCAATGCAGCGGATCCATTTCTCAAACGGTGTTTTGAGCTTCTAAAGACCTTATCGACTTTCCCTCAAGGTGAGCAGCTTGAGAGCGTGCGCCATTTTAACAACGCCGATCCGTTTTTTATACAACATGCAACTCAGCTGGGCGAGCGTGGCCTCATAACTGTTGCCCCCTTGCCCGAGCTTGGTCCCACGCGCGGAGAAGACAATCCGCGGGTTCTCTCCGTTCCAAAAGAGGTACGAGACTTTGTCCGGACCGTCCTTGATGGAGAAGAGGCCCGGTCCCTAGATCGCCGAGCCCTGAATCTTTATTTTGGCGAAAAATGGAGTACCGGATCCTTAGTATTTCCGCGCAGCCATCGCTTTGATGAGCCACTTCAAAGCAGTTATAAGATTTCCAACGCCAGCGCGCTCGTCATGCGGCTTGTTCGCCAAGCGTTGGGGGGGGGCGACTCTGATTCCGTCGCCTCTGCTTTGCGTGTTGCGTCGTCCTACGTTGCCGCGTTGTTAAGGGGGGATCACTACCGAAGCGTGACGGCTCTCTGCAGCGACTTGTTCGATGCGCTCGCTGAGGACGGGCACGAGCGAGATGTTGCTTACATTCGCGCCCAGTATGGGCGCAGCTTGAGAATGATTGGCGATGCGGAGCAAGCACGAAGTGTGCTTCGTGACTTGGATTTAGCTCTTTTGCCGAAGCCTTTGCGCCAGAGTGCGCTGCTCAATCTCGCGTTGAGTTGTCAAGCCCTTGGTGAGGATGAAGCAGCTGTTGCAGCAGCCGAAGCGACAATTAAGCTTGGCCGGCATGAGGTATCGGCCTTGCATGCGAAAGCGATTCTTACTGAGCTCGATCGTTCAGATCCTCAGCGCCTTGCCAAGCTGCGGCAGATTGAAATCACGGCGAGAAAAAAGAAGGCGACAGCTCTCGCTAATACCATAGCAATCACTAGGGCCACTGCTCGAGGAAGCGGTGCTCTGACACCGGAGGCTTCTGCGCAAGTCCTCGACGCCGTGCTGGATTCCTCAAGACGCGATCGTGACTTTTATAATGGTGTCCGTGCTATTGTGAAGATCTCGAATGCGAAGCACGATCGCGGGGAGGATCTGTCGGATACCGAGAGGGCCCGACTTGTCGATTCGTACCACTTTCTTTTCAATGAAAGGTTGCCTGCGCTATTTGACGGGTGCCACAATGCGCTTTGGAGCGAGTTTGAGGCTTCAGCCGATTTAGAGAACCTGCTTCGTCTTTTTAGACACAGTTCACTTATATGGAGGCTCCGCGAATTAGAACAGAAGGAGCAGGAATTCATTCGGCGCCTCGCTGCTCGAATGCCGGAGGGAATGCTTAAACGTCTCCGTGGCTTGGAGCGCGAGAGTTCCTATTTCCAAGCTCGCTCGAATTCTCTCCTCATTGAACAGTCGGATGGTTTGCAACGCACCTAAGCGCTGAGCGATGCCCGCAGAATCCGCCGGATCGCCTCCGGTTTTGAAGGCTTCGGATCCGGCTGCTGCGCGATCCAGGCGTCCAGTGCCGCCTCAATGTCCGGATAGAGGCGCAGGCCGATTTGTGGACCGATTCCCGTTCGCGGCCGGCCACCCTTGTTTTTCCCGCTCTTGGCTATTGCGCCCGCCCTAGGTTAGTGGTACCAAGAACCTCTATTCGAACCGGAGCAAGGCTGGCACCTTGCCCCGGCTCTGACCCCCTCACGCCTTGTTAGGGAGGCGAAGGATGGCTGGTGCCTCTGATAACCCGTCCAGGCGCGACGTGCTAGGCGCGGCTGTCGCAATTCCGGCAGTGGGGCTCGGGTCCTTCGATACGCGCTCTCGACAAGCTCGATCGCTACTCAGGACGAACGGAACCGCGAGCGCCTGGGGCGAGACGCTATCGGCCTATCGCGCCGCGGAAGCGGCGGTCGAGGAGGCTGGGCGGGTCTGTGCCGTCGCTTCGCCGGAGGAAATCGGGGCGGCGGAGGATGCTTTCGGGGACCGGCTGGAGGCGCTTTACGACCAGCTGCGGCGGCTGCTCGTCGTGCCGGCGCCTGACGTCGCGGCCTTGCTCGTCAAGGTGGACGCGGCGTTCGAGCACGAGATCGGGACGCTGGCGGGCACCGATGCAAGCATCGCGGCGGTGCGGGGGGACGTGCGGCGGCTGGGGGAGGCCGTCACGAACTGAATTCGTGACGTCGGACGAGTTCGCGCGGACTCGCGCCGCGCGCCTCGCCGGCCGGGCGCTTCGCCGACTCCGTTCGCTGCTCAGGAGCGCTGTGCGCTCCTTTCGCTGCTCTCGGGCGGCTCGGCCTCTTCCTCCTCGACCCGCTCCGCCCAGGCGGCGGCTTCGGCGCGGGCCTTGCGCTCCCATTCGACCTGCTCCTTCGCGGCGGCGGCATATTCCTCGTCCTTCGCGCGCATCTGGGCCTCCACGTCCGGGCCGTAGAAGGCCTCCAGCTTCAAGAGCTTGACGTCGCCCTTGTCGATCATCTGCTCGGGACGGAGCGGCGGCGGACGCTCCGGCTCGCCGTGGATCGCCCAAAGCGCGCGGCGCGCGTCGTCGAGCAGGCGCGTCATCGCCGTCTCGGCGATGCTGATCAGTTTGTGCGGGCCGAGGCGCAGCTTCTGGATGGCGATGATCGCGTCCCTGCCGTGGCCGCCGATCATCAGCTGCATGGCGAGCTCGAGCACGGTGATCTGCCGGACGTAGAAATCGGCCTCGCAGATTTTGCCGGCGAGCCGCGCCTCGCGCTCCATCTCGAGGCGGAGCATGTAATGATGGAAGACCGGCGTCAGCGCCTCGACCTTTTGCCGCTCTTCCGCCGTGTAGCCGAGCTCGTCGCGGCGCTCGTCGCCGGGCGGCAGCGGCGGGTCGTGGCGGCCTTTCCGGGCGGGGCCGGAAGAGGCGTCGCGAGTGGCCGCCTTCGACCAGGCGGGCCGCGGCGGGCTCCACGCATCCTTGTCGGCGGCGACGGCGCGCACCGCCTCGGCGAGGCGGCGGCTGCGCTCGTCCTTCGAGATCGCGACCGCCTCGTCCATCGCCGCGACGAAGCCCTCGCAGCCCTCGGCGCGGACGAGCTGGGTGATGCCGAACTCGGACTTGCCGATCGCGCGGCAGGCGGACTTGACCGAGCCGGTCAGCGAGAGGAGGGCGATGAAGGCGCGCTGCAGCTCGGCGTCCCAGCCGTCGGCGCGCTTGGCCCTGCGCGGGACGGGCTCGAAATCGAGCAGCGCGCCGAACGCCTCGAACGGGTCCGCGCCGCTCTCGCCCTCGGCGCGGCAGCGGTCGCAGACCACGGGAATCGGTTGCATCGAATCGCTCCTTTCTCCGCAAGGAGCAGAACATCAATAGAACGATTTCCTGCAATGCAAGGGTCCGCCGTAAAAACTTGCGCCCGCGCCGCAATCGGCGCAGCGGTGGGACAACCGAAAGGACTCCCCCATGAGCGATACCGACTATCGGGCCAAGGCCGATGAGGCGCTGGCGCAGCTCGCGCTCGCCACCAGCGACGCCGAGCGCACCCGGCTGAAGCGCGCCCACGGCTGCTTTTTGAAGCTCGCCAGCCACGGCGCCGAGGCGGCGGCGCGCGCGAAGGTGCGGCCCGAGCGGATCAAGCCCGAGAAATTGCCGCCGGAGCCGCCGCGCGGGCAGAGCTATTTCAGGACCTGATCAAGCGAGGCGGGCGCGGATCAGGCCGCGGGCCGCGTTGCCGATCAGGAAGCCTTCGTCGAGGTCGGCCGCCGCGAGGTCGGCTTCCTCGGCCTCGCCTTCGTCGAGCAGGCGCTCGCGCAGGATTCCGGGGAGGAGGCCGCGCCCGAGCGGCGGGGTGAGCAGCCTGCCGCCGCGCGGGACGAACAGGCTGGTGAAGCTGCCCTCGGTCAGGAAGCCGGCTTCGTCCTCGAACAGGATCTCGAACGTGCCGGCCGCCTCGCGCGCCGCGTCGTAGAAGCGGCGGTCGCTGGTCTTGTGGGCCAGCCGGAAATCCTCGCGGGGGACGGGGCGCGCGGCCAGCGCGACCGCGACCGGCTCGTCGGGATGCGGGGGCATCGGGCCGATCTCGATCGCCGTCGCGCCGGTCGGCGAGAGCAGCAGGCGCACGCGCGACGGCGCGGCCAGCCGGAAGGTCGCGGCCTGGAGCTCGTTCCTCGCATCGTGGCGGTCGAAGGCGAAGCCGAGGCTTTCCGCGCTGCGCTTCAGCCGGGCGAGGTGGCGCTCGAGGTCGGGCATGCCGTCGGCGGGATCGAAGCGCATCGTCTCGACGAGGTCGAAGCGCCGGGACGGATCGGTCACAAAGGCTCCCTTCGCCAGGCATTCGCGCCATTCGTCGGCCGGCCGGCTGTCGGCGACGATCCCCGAGCCGAGGCCGAGCCGGGCCCTCGCCCCGCCCGCCGGCACGACCAAAGTGCGGATCGCGACATTGAACAGGGCTTCGCCGCCGGGCGCAACCCTGCCGATCGCGCCGGTATAGACGCCGCGCGGCGCCCATTCGAGCCCGGCGACGATCTCCTGCGCGCGGATCTTGGGGGCGCCGGTGACGCTGCCGCAGGGGAAGAGGGCGGAGAAGAGGCGGGCGGCCGCGGCGGGGCCCTCCAGCTCGGCGGTGACGGTCGAGGTCATCTGGTGGAGGGTCGGATAGGTCTCGACCTCGAACAGCCTCGGCACCGCGACGCTGCCGGGGCGCGAGACGCGGCTGAGGTCGTTGCGGATCAGATCGACGATCATCAGATTCTCGGCGCGCTGCTTCGGGTCGGCGCTGAGGCTTTCGGGCGCCGCGGAGCGAGCGGCCGTGCCCTTCATCGGCCGGGCGGCGATGCGCCGCCCATCCGTCTCGAAGAAGAGTTCCGGCGAGCAGGAGAGGATCCAGTGCGCGCCGGTGAAGACGATCGCGCCGTAGGGTGCGCAGGCGCGCTCGCGAAGGCCGGCGTAGAGGGCGAGCGGGTGCCCGGCGACCGGGACGTCGCAGGGGAAGGTCAGGTTCGCCTGATAGATGTCGCCGGCATGGATATGATCGAGGACCCGGCCGGCGGCGGCTTCATAGTCGGCGCGCGCGACGAGCGGCCGCGGCGCCCCGGCCCAGGCGCCCGCGGCGCCGGGAAGCCACGAAGCGGCGTCGACCTCCTCCGGCGCCCCGAACAGCCCGAACCAGAGCAAAGGCGGCTGGTCCGCGGCGGGAGCGCGGCGCAGCGGGGCGAGCTTCGGCTCCAGCGCATAGCCGGCCTCGTAGGCGATGAAGCCGGCCGCCCGGCGCCCCTCGAGCCGCGCGAGGCAGTCCGCGACCTCGTCCGGATCACGGGTCTCGACGATCTCCTCGGCGCCGCGGAACAGGAGCGAGCGGCCGCCGCCGCCGGCGCCGCCGTCGAGCAGGACGAAGCCCGCGGCGCTTGCCATCAGCAGGTGCCGGGCCCATGTCGGCGGCGGGCCGGAGCGTCCTCCGGCCGTGGAGAATCGCCCGTGGTCTCAAGTGTCTTCGATCTGTTCAAGATCGGGGTTGGCCCATCCTCTTCGCACACCATGGGGCCGATGACGGCCGCGTGCCGCTTTGTCGAGGGATTGCGCGAGAGCGGGCGGATCGCCGCGGCGGCGCGGGTCCAGGCGGACCTTTACGGATCGCTGGCGCTGACCGGCAAGGGCCACGCCAGCGACCGCGCGATCCTGCTCGGACTGTCGGGTCAGCGGCCGGACGGGATCGATCCCGACGAGGCCGACAAGATCGTCTCCGCGATCCGCGAAAGCGGGCGGCTGGAGCTCGGCGGCGAGCGCGAAATCGCGTTCGACGAGCCGCGCGACCTGCGCTTCCTCCAGCGCGAGCGGCTGCCGCACCATTCGAACGGAATGCGCTTCACCGCCTTCGCCGCCGATGGTGCCGAGCTCGAGGCGAAGGTCTATTATTCGACCGGCGGCGGCGCGGTGGTCGACGAGGCGACGGTGTCGCGCAACGCCCCGCCCGAAGGCGTGTGGGACGTTCCGTTCAACTTCAGCTCGTCCGAAGAGCTGCTCGCCATCTGCGAGCGCGAGGCGCTGTCGATCGCCGAGGTGGTGCGGGAGAACGAGCGGGCCGTGCGCAGCGACGAGGAGATCGACGCGAAGCTGGACGGCATCCTCGCCGCGATGGACGCGTGCATCAATCGCGGCATGGCGGTGGACGGCATCCTTCCCGGCGGCCTCAACGTCAAGCGGCGCGCCCCTGCCCTCTACCGGCTGCTGATCGAGAAAGCGGAGCGGACGCTGCAGGACCCGCTGACGGTGCTCGACTGGGTCAATCTGTGGGCGCTCGCGGTCAACGAGGAGAATGCGGCGGGCGGCCGGGTCGTCACCGCGCCGACCAACGGCGCGGCGGGCATCGTCCCGGCGATCATCCGCTACTATCAGCGCTTCACCCCGCGCGCGTCGGACGAGGGCGTGCGAACCTTCCTGCTGACCGCGGCGGCGGTCGGCTCGCTGTTCAAGGAGAATGCGTCCATTTCCGGCGCTGAGGTCGGCTGCCAGGGCGAGGTCGGGGTCGCCTGCTCGATGGCCGCGGCGGGGCTGACCGCGGCGCTCGGCGGAAGCGCCGGCCAGATCGAGAATGCGGCCGAGATCGGCATGGAGCACAATCTGGGCCTCACCTGCGACCCGGTGGGCGGGCTCGTCCAGGTGCCCTGCATCGAACGCAACGCGGTCGGCGCGATCAAGGCGATCGAGGCGTCGCGTCTGGCTTTGGTCGGCGACGGCTCGCACCGGGTCAGCCTCGACCAGGTGATCGAGACGATGCGCAAGACCGGCCTCGACATGAACGAGCGCTACAAGGAAACCAGCCTCGGCGGCCTGGCGGTCAACGTGGTCGAGTGCTGACCATCCAGCTTGACGCACGTACCATATCTGATACACCTGAATTTGCTCAGGCCTTGGCCCCCACCTGAGATTGCCGTGTAGCTGCGGGGGACTGAAAGGGAAACGAAAGGACATTAACCATGAACATCAATCTTCTGACGAGAGTGGGGATGCCCCATGCACGAAGTTCTGTTCTACGAGACTGCCTCGGGTAATAGCGTTGTTCTGGATTCCATCCGCGAGCTTTCATTTGAGGAAAAGAAGGTCGTCGGCGAGGATTTGAAGACGGTTCAGATCGGCTTCCCGATGGGATTGCCACTGTGCCGCCCCCTCGGTGACGGACTCTACGAGATAAGATCGTCGCTGCCCTCGAAGCGTGAGTTCAGGCTCATCTTCTTTTTCGATCGGGCGCGACAAGTCCTGCTGGTGGTGCACGCACTCTTCAAAAAGAGCGCTAAGCTGCCCAAGGCCGATCTAAGTCTGGCACGGAAGCGGAAGGAGGAATTCCGGTAAGAGGAACATCAAAGTGGCAAAAACGGATAATATCCGTTCGTACGAGGGCCTCACGTCCCTCGACGACTTCCTTAATGAGGAAGGCATTCGTGAGGAGATTACCGCCCGCGCGATTAAGCGCGTGATCGCGCTGCAGTTGCAGCAGGCGATGGTTGAGCAGAAGCTCTCCAGAGCGCGCATGGCCGAGCTGATGGAAACCAGCCGTGCTCAGCTAGCGCGGATATTGGATCCCGAGGAATACAATGTGACGCTCGAAACCCTGTCGCGTGCCGCCAAGGTCCTCGGGCGACGCCTGTCCGTCGAACTGAGCTAACCAGCCGATGCAGCGGAGGTCAGCTCGAATGTCGAGCTAGAGGGGCTCCAGGTAGCGCAGCTGCCTTTCGAAATTGACGAACAGGAGCGCGGGCCGGCCGTCGCGCACGGCGTTCGTGTGACAGGGGATGGTGAGCGTCACCGTGTCGCCGGCGCGCAGCCACCAACCGCCGAGGACGCGGCTGACGCGCGCGCGCACGGTGCAATCGCGCTCTGCCGTCGCTTCCGGGCGACTGTCCTCGATCTCGACGATCGCGCGTTCGAGCGCATTGCCGCGGGCATCCTCATAGTCCCGCGTCAGGCCGTTCGGCTGCACGGGAAAGTTCCAGGCGGCCGTGCCCGTCGCCGGGTCGATCCTTGCCTGCTCGGGGGTTCGCGCCGCGTCGACCAGGCACTGTCGCACCGGCTCCCGCGCCTGGCGGATCGCGAACTCGGAATTGAGGGTTCCGCCGAGCTCGGCGCGCGCGACCGCGCGGGCGCCGACGCAGCGGACCGTCAGCGTCTTGTTGACGACGCTCCCGGTCACGTTCGAGCGGCGGACCTCCTCGACGAAGACGAGGACCAACGGCGCGCCGTCATGCTCGCGCGCGACAAGCGGGCGGAGGCAGGTCTGGGCATGGTCGATATAGCCGAAGCGTTCGAGGCAGTCCTGGAAGCCGCGGGTCGGGAGATCGACGCGGCGCAGGCGCGGCCCCGGCTCGGCGGCGAGGTTCGCTATCAGACGCTCGGCCGGCTCGATCGCATGATATTCGCCGCCCGCCACGGGCAGATAGGCGATCTCCGCCGGCGGCGCGGCCGGCGCCGGCTGGGCCGCGATCTGGAGCGCGGCTGCGAGCTTCAGAAACATCGACTTCTCCTTTTGGACTTTAATGTCGTCGCGCCGACTGAACGCAGCATTGACTGCATCACTCTAAACATGGCTTCAGCTTGCGCAATTCCGCGCGAAATCGTATGTTGGCGCTGTGCCCCAGTTGAACGTCTCCCTCCCCGAACAGCTCAAGCGCTGGGCCGAATCGCGCGTTGCGGACGGGCGATACAGCAGCGCGAGCGACTATATCCGCGACCTGATGCGGCGGGATCAGGAGACCGCGGAGCAGCAGGCGCGTCTGCAGGAGGCCATCGACCTCGGTCGTCGATCCCCGCCGAGCGACCTGACCATCGAAGACATTATCGCGCGCGAGCGTGGCTGAAGTCCGCCTTCGCGCCGCCGCGGCGGCCGACCTGACGGATATTCTCCATTACAGCATACGAAGCTTCGGAGCGGAGGTCGCCGAAGACTACGTGCGGAGTTTTGAACGTGCCTTCCGCCTGCTCCGCGAGCACCCGGAGGCGGGCGCATTCCGGATCGGAATCGCACCGCCGATCCGCTGCCTTTCCCACCGCCGCCACCGGATCTATTACGACATTGAAGAAGGCACCGTCTGGGTCGTGCGGATCCTCCATCATGCCGTCGATGAAAGAAGCTGGCTGCCGGGCTGAGCGGAACCAATTGGCCGCGATCCGATTCGGCAGCTGAGATCGATGAGGGCAACAACCATGCGCTACCGGCAGCTCGGATCGAGCGATCTTCGGGTTTCGGAAATCTCGCTCGGCTCGTGGCTGACCTACGGAGTGGGGGTCGAGGCGGAGAAGGCGCGGGCCTGCCTCGATCGGGCGTTCGACCTCGGCATCAACTTCATCGACACCGCCAACATCTACGGGCGCGGCGCCGCGGAGACCTTCCTGGGGGAGGCGCTGGCGGAGCGGCCTCGCGATTCCTACGTGCTGGCGACCAAGCTCTTCTTCCCGATGACGGACGCCGATCGCGGACTCTCCCGCGCCCAGGTCGAAAAGCAGCTCGACGCGTCGCTGCGGCGGCTGCGGACCGATTACGTCGATCTCTACCAGTGCCACCGGTTCGACGCCGAGACGCCGCTCGAGGAGACGATGGAGGCGCTGACCCGCGCCGTCGAAAGCGGCAAGGTCCGTTACATCGGCTTCTCCGAATGGCCCGTCGACGGCATCCGCGCGGCGCTGGACATGCCGGGCGTGGCGAAGTTCGTGTCGAGCCAGCCTCAATATTCGCTGGTCTGGCGCGATCCGGAGCGCGACGTGATCCCGCTCTGCGCCGCCAACGGCATTTCGCAGATCGTCTGGTCGCCGCTCGGCCAGGGCGTGCTCACCGGGAAGTACGATCCCGACTCGGCGCCTCCGCCGGGAACCCGGGCGACCAGCGAGGAGATGGGCGGCTGGATGGAGCGGCTGATGCAGCGGCCGCTGCTGCAGGCGGTGCAGCGGCTGAAGCCTCTCGCCGATCAGGCCGGGCTGACGCTTGCGCAATTCGCCCTCGCCTGGGTGCTGCGCGAACCGAACGTCGCCTCGGCCATCGTCGGCGCATCCCGGCCGGAGCAGGTCGAGGAGAATGCCGCCGCGTCGGGCGCTGAGGTCGATCCGCAATTGTTCGCTTCGGCCGAGCATATCGTCGCGGGCGCGAGGCCGGCTTGACCGGCGGTTCGGCGCGGCCGAGAGCCTGGCCCATGATCAGGACGCTCGCTTTGCTTCTCGCCACGGCCGCCTGCACGTCCGCCGTAATGCCCTCCGGGCCTTCCGCCGCGGCCGAAGTCGCTCTGCCCGAACCGGTGCCGGCTGCGCGCCGCTGGGCCGAGATCGCCGCCTGGACTCCGGCGCAGGTCCGCGAGATGCTCGACCGGACCGAAACCGCCCGCCTGGCGCCCGATCTGGCGCATCTCAGCGCCGGCGAGAGGACCGCCGTGGCCAAGCTCATCGAAGTCGGCCGAATCTTCCAGCGCGTCTACGAGATGCAGCGGCATCGCGACGCCCTCTCGGTCGCGGCGACCCTCGCCGAGGCGGACGATCCCCGGGCGCGCGATCTCGCCATCCTCTACCGTCTGTTCCAGGGTCCGATCGCGACCACGCTCGACAATCGCCGGGAGCCGTTCGTGCGGGTCGCCGACGCACCGCCCGGCAAGAACGTCTATCCCTGGGATCTCACCCAGGCCGAACTGGACGCCTATCTTGCCGCCCACCCCGACCGGCGCGCCGAGCTCAGCGACGCCCGCTCGGTCGTGCGCCGCCAGGACCGGACGAGCCTTCGCCGGGACATCGATGCGCTGCGCCGCCATCCGGTGCTGGACGCTCTGCACCCGGGTCTCCGCCGCCGCCTGGAGATGCTCGCCGCCCGGCCCGACGGCTCTCATTTCTACGCGGCGCCCTATTCGGTCGCTTATGCCGACGAGATGGTGCAGGCGCACGCTTTGCTCAACGAGGCCGCCGCCGCGGTGGAAGCCGACGACGCCGCTTTCGCCCGCTATTTGCGCAACCGCGCGCGCGATCTGCTCTCGAACGACTATGAATCCGGCGACGCCTCCTGGGTCACCGGCCGCTTCGGGAATTTGAACGCGCAGATCGGCGCATACGAGACCTATGACGACGAGCTGCTCGGCACGCGCGCTTTCTATTCGCTGAGCATCCTCGGCAACCGCCGCGTGGAGACCGAGGCGCTGCGGCGGGGGATGCAGGGGCTGCAGGCGATCGAGAATTCCCTGCCTTATGAGCGCCGCAAGAGAATCCGCGAGGACATCCCGGTCGGCGTCTACGACGTGATCGCCGATTTCGGCCAGTCGCGCGGCGGCAACACCGCCTCGATCCTGCCCAACGAGACGTCGATCGCCGAGCGCTACGGCCGCACGATCCTGTTGCGCGCCAATATCATGCGGTCGCCGGAGATCTTCGGCGCGGCCGGCGGCAGCTGGAGGGCGGCGGTCGCGCCCCAATTCGCCGCGCACCTCACCGCCGACGCCAATTTCCAGCGCACGCTCTGGCACGAGGTCGGCCACTATCTCGGCGTCGACCGCACCCGCGATGGCCGGGTCCTCGACGAGGCGCTCGGGGCGGACGCCAATCTGCTCGAGGAGCTGAAGGCCGACCTCGTCTCGCTTTTCGCGGGCGAGGAGCTGCGACGGCGCGGCTATTATACCGACGAGACGCTGCGCTCGCTCTACGCCAGCGGCATCTTCCGGACGCTGCAGAATGTCCGCCCGCGCCGGGAGCAGCCCTACCAGACGATGCAGCTGATGCAGTTCAACTGGTTCCTGGACCGCGGCGTGCTGCGCTTCGATCCCGCGAGCCGGCGCCTCTCGATCGACTATGGCCGCTATCCGGCCGCGGTCGAGGCGCTGCTGCGCGAAGTGCTGGCGGTGCAGGATGCGGGCGATCCGGCGCGGGCGCAGGCCTTCGTCGCGCGCTGGGCGACCTGGGACGAGGGCCTGCACGGTCGCATCGCCGCCAACATGCGCGCCGCGCAGCGAGTCCGCTACCGGCTGTTCACCTACGCCGCTCTCGGCGAATAGGCTCTAACGAGCGCTGTTGCCCTGCGGTGGGGTCTCACCGGCGCCGCCGCCCGGAGGAGTGGAGCCTTCGGATCCCGGAGGCGTCCCGGCTCCTCCCGAGCCCGGAGGCGCGCCGCCGCCGCCCTGCTGCATCATCTGCATCATCTCGAGCTGCTGGCGCTGCTCGGGGGTCAGGGTGCGGAAATCGACCAGGGTGACGTCGAATTCAAGCGTCGCGTTGGGCGGGATGACGCCGCCGGCGCCGGTCGCGCCGTAAGCGAGATTCGGCGGGATGCGGATTCGATAGCGCGCGCCCTTGTTCATCAGCTGCAGCGCTTCGGAGAAGCCGGGAACGACCGCGTTCACCTGCATCGGCACCGGCTGTCCGCGGCTCGAATCGAACTCGGTGCCGTTCTCGAGCCGGCCGACATATTCGACCAGCGCATAATCATTGACCCCGACATTGGGCCCCTCGCCCGCCTCGATCACCCGATATTGGAGGCCCGAGGACGTGGTCTCGTACGAGAGGCGGCCGGCCGTGTACCAGGCGGCGGCGGCGGCCAGCGCGACGAGGACGACGATGCCGAGCCAGAGCTTGAGCACCGACCCCTTCTTCAGCGGACGGATCGGAACGGCGGTGACGGACATCTTTGGGCTCCTAAGGGACAGTCACTTTCACCCGGGGCATGGGCCATCTACTCGCCTGCGGCGGGGAAAGTGACTGTCCCCTCCGACCGCGGGGAAATTCACTGCCCCTCGGGAAGCCTTAGCGGGCGGTGCCGCCGCCGTCGCGCTCGGCGCGCTTGCGCTCGAGCTTGCGGGCGCGGCGGATCGCTGCGGCGCGCTCGCGGGCGCGCTTCTCGGACGGCTTCTCATAGTGGCGGCGCAGCTTCATCTCGCGGTAGACGCCTTCGCGCTGGAGCTTCTTCTTGAGCGCCCGCAGCGCCTGGTCGACATTGTTGTCGCGAACGAGAATCTGCATAAAGGCCTGTCACACTCCGGTTTCGAACGGTGGCGCCTGCGCCTTGCGGCGTCTGCCATCAACAACGCAAAAATGGGTTCGCCGCGAGACTGTTCCCGCGCCGTCGCGTCGGGCCGATACAGGAGAGCGGCCGGAGATTCAAGGCTTTCGACGCGGCTGGCTTACAGACAAAAGTTGGTCGTTTTGTCTGTAATGCTCCAGCCGATCCCTCCGGCGCTATTGACGCTCTACGCCGATCTCGCGCAGCAGGCCCGATATGCGCAGCGCGGGGGCACGGTCTACCGTCGCGCGATCGGCGGGGCGAGCTATCTCTATGCCAAGGTGTCGGTCGGTGCTGGGCGGCGTGATATCTTCCCCGGTCGCGAGGATGAGGGGGAAACACAGGAGAAGGCCGAGGCGATCCGCCGGGCCGCCTCCGCCGCGAAGGACCGGCGCGCGACCATCCGTACCCTCAAGTCCCGAGGCCTGCGCGGTCCCGAGCCGTGGCTCGGTCGCGTCCTCGATGCAGTCGCCGATGCCGGACTGTTCGCACGCGGGGTCGTGCTCGTAGGCGCGGCTGCCTATCAGCTGATGGAGCCTCTCGTCGGTCGACATCTTCCGGATGCAAGCCTCATCACCGGCGACGTCGATCTCGTGACCGTCGATCTCGCCCTCAAGGCCGAGACGGGGGAATCGATGGAGGCCATCCTGCAGCGCGCCGATCCGACTCTTTCGGCCATTCTTGAGCTGGACCTTCGTCACTTCTCGTCGCGCTTCAAGGGCAGCGAAGCCTTGGTCGAGATTCTGACCCCGATTCTTCAGCGCACGGACTCACTGCCGCTGCCTCTTTCGGAGATGAGCGCCGCTGCGACTCCGCTTCAATATCGGCGCTGGCTTACCGAGGATCCCGTCGCGGCCACGGCCCTTTGGGGCCCGGGCGTGCCCGTCTCCGTGCCTGCGCCGGCGCGCTACGCGGTCCACAAGCTCATCCTCGCGCAGAAGCGCTTGAGAACGAGCCGCGAAAAACGCTTCAAGTATCTCAGCCAGGCGGCAGCGCTGATCGAGGCCCTCCGCCAGGCCGACCCGTTCGCGATAGAGGATGCGCTCGAAGACGCGCGGCGGCAGGGTACCGACGGTTGGGAGAAACCGATCTCCCGCTCTCTCGCCGAGCTCGGCCTCTCCGGCCTGTGACGAGATCAGAATAAGAACTTTTCAATGATACGAATCGCGGGGCATAAGCTTGCGGTGAGCGATTCGCACCCGTTCGGGCTGACCCCGCGCCTCCTTGCCCTCCTCCAGGACATGCCGCTGGAGGAGCTTGCCTTCGCCCCCGTGCCCGTCCGCGCGCGGCACGATGGCTGGACGGTCGAACGGCAGAAGGGCTTCATCCTGCGCCTCGCCCTCGGCGGCCATGTCACCCTCGCCGCGCGCGCGGTCGGCAAGACCCGCAAGAGCGCCTATCGCCTCCGCGAGCGGCCGGACGCGGCCAGCTTCGCCGCCTCCTGGGACAAGGCCGTCGGCTGGGGTCAGGACCGCCGGCTCGATGTCGGCCTCGAGCGCGCTTTGTACGGCGAGCGCATCCCGATCGTCCGCAACGGCCGCTGCGTGGGCGAGGTGATCCGCTACGACAACCGCCTCTGCATGGCCGTGCTCAACGCGCTGGATCGGCGCGCCGCCGCGCGACCCGAGCTCCGGCAGGTCAACGAGGAGCTTTCCGAGCTGTTCGACGGGGCCCGTCGGGACCAGTGGGCGTCGGCTGGAAACAAAGGCTTTTAGAGGCTGAAATGAGTGTCTTTTGGGTCTTTTCAGTCCGCAAGCGGCCCGAATTCCGCATCCTCCTTCGCCAGCCGCGCCCGGACCGCGGCGGTGAGGTCCGCGCTGACCAGCGTGCCGGCATTCCACATCGCGACGTGGCGCAGGCCCTCCTCGACCGGGCGGCCGCGGCTGTAGTTGAGGCTGAGCTTCGCGCCCGCGACCGCGAGCGGCGACTTGGCGGCGATCTCGCCGGCGAGAGCGAGGCCTGCGGCGACCGCCTCCTCGCGGCTGCCGGCAAGGCGGTTGACGAGGCCGTAGCGCGCCGCTTCGTCCGCGCCCATGCGGCGGCCTGTATAGGTGAGCTCGCGCAGCAGGCCGTGCGGGATCAGGTGGCCGAGGCGCTGGAGGGTGCCGAGGTCGGCGGTGATCGCGACGTCGATTTCGGCGATCTGGAAGAAGGCGTCGGCGGCGGCGACGCGCAGGTCGCAGGCCGAGATCAGGTCGACCCCGGCGCCGATGCAGCCGCCATGGACTGCGGCGACGACCGGCGCGCGCGCCTCCTCGACCGCGTTGAACGCGTCCTGCAGCCATTGGACGTGGCGGAGGCGCGCCTCGGCCGCGCGGCCGGGGTCGTCGGCCGGCGGGAACTGGCTGCCGGCATATTCGAGGTCGAGCCCCGCGCTGAAATGGCGGCCGCGTCCCGAAAGCAGGATGGCCCGCACGCGGCTGTCGGTGCCGACGCTGCGGAACGCCTCGCCGATTGCGGCGAACATCTCGCCGTCCATCGCGTTCAATTTGCCTTCGCGGGCGAGCTCGACATGGGCGACATGGCCCTCGATCGCGACCGCGATCCGCCCCGCCGATTTGCTTTCCATCGCGCGCCCTCCGCCTTTATGACCGCCGCCGATGACCCGCTTTACCGTGAACGGGCAGGCCGTCCACTACCGGCTCGATCCCGAGACGCCCCTGCTCTGGGCGCTGCGCGACGCGTCGAACCTGACGGGCACGAAATATGGCTGCGGCACCGGCCATTGCTGGGCCTGCACCGTCCATATCGACGGGCGCGCGGTCGCCAGCTGCCAGGTCCCCATCGGCGCGCTCGAGGGAAGCGTCGTCACCACCGTGGAGGGCCTGGCGCCGGACCGGTCGCACCCGGTGCAGCAGGCCTTCGCCGCCGAGTCGGTGCCGCAGTGCGGCTATTGCATTCCGGGAATGGTGATGGCGGTCGCGGCCCTGATCGAGCGCAGCGAAAGCCCGAGCGACGCCGACATCGACGCTTCCATCCCCAACATCTGCCGCTGCGGGGTCTATCCGCGGCTTCGCGAGGCGGTGCGCCGCGCGGCCCGGATGAGGCGCGGCGCCGAGCAGATCGAGGCTGCGCCGCCGGTCCGCGTCGAGCCCGGCGAGGCCGCGCGCACGGCGCCGTCGCTGATGCCGCGCGAGCCGCGAGGCCCCGGGCGACGCTGATTCCTTTCGCCCGGCTGAAGCGGCAGTTCAGCTACCGCTCATCCTCGACCATGCACAGCCCGTCGCACGGAGGGGCGGTGGGTCCGCCGGAATTCAGGAGTGTAGCGATGCGGAAGGCATTGATCGGAATATTGCTGGCGGCGAGCGCGTCCTTGCCGGCGGCCGCGTGGGCGGCGCCCGACGACAGCGAGGTTCGCACCCCGCGCCAGGAGCGCACGGTCCAGCGCGCCCAGCGGGTGGAGCAGCGCCAGCAACGCCAGGAGGTCCGCCAGCAGGCGCGCCAGGACGTCGGCCGTCCGCGGATCCAGCAGCCCGATCGGCGGCAGGACACGGGACAGTCTGCGGGCACGCAGGGCCGCGGCGGCTGGAGCGGCCGGGGCGGAGACCAAAGCGGGCGCGGCTGGAGCCGGGACCGGACTCCGAATTCTTCCGGCAGCGGGCAGTGGCAAGGCAGTCAGAACGATCCGCGCTCGGAGCGTTACCGCCGGCCCGACGGTCAGGTCGGAACCCAGCATAACTGGGACCGCGACCGGCGCGGCGACAATCGCGGCGGCGGCTGGAACCGCGACGATGACCGCCGCCGCGGCGACTGGAACCGCGACGACGACCGCCGCCGCGGCGACTGGAACCGCGACAATGACCGCCGCCGGGACTGGAACGGCCATCGCCGCTGGGACCGGAACGGCTGGCGCAACGACCGCCGCTACAACTGGCAGGGCTGGCGCAATTCGAACCGTCACCTCTACCGCAACCCCGGCTATTACGCGCCCTATCGCCACTACCGCTATTCGCGGCTGTCGATCGGCATCGTTCTCGACCGGCTGTTCTGGGGACAGAATTACTGGATCGGCGATCCCTGGCAGTATCGCCTTCCCGATCCGGGCCCCGGCTTCACCTGGGTGCGCTATTATAACGACGTGCTGCTGATCGACACGTACAGCGGCGAAGTCGTCGACGTCATCTACGACTTCTTCTGGTAGGCGCTCGCCGACCGAAGGCATCGGGCCCGGATCTCCATCGCGGAGGTCCGGGCTTTTGCCTTGCAAGAAGCCCGCCGGCTGTCGCATGGCTTGGGCGCCGATGCTCGCCCGCTTCTTCCTCTTTCTCCTCGCGCTGACCGCCGTCGCCGCGCCTGCGGCGGCGGAGACGGTCGTGATCCACGCCGGTCGCCTGATCACGGACGCCTCGCAGCGCCCGCGCGGCCCTTCGACCATCGTCGTCGTCGACGGCCGCATCCTCAGCGTGGCCGACGGCCTCCAGCCGGCGCCGGCCGGCGCGCGGCTCGTCGATCTCTCGGACCGCACCGTCCTGCCCGGCCTCATCGATACGCACGTCCACCTCTCGGGCGATCCCGGCGGCGACTTCTGGCGCGAGGCCGTGGAGCCCGACGAATGGTGGACCCTGATCGGCGTCCGCAACGCGAGGACCACCGTGCGCGCCGGCTTCACGACGGTGCGCGACCTTGGCTCGGCGCCGCAGGTCGGCTCCGTGCTCGCCCGCGCCACCGCCGAGGGGCTGATCGTCGGCCCCCGCATCGTCGCCGCGGGCCCCGCAATCTCGATCATCGGCGGCCATGGCGACGTCAACGGCTTCCGCCGCGAAGTGAACGAGGCGCTTTCTGCGCACAACACCTGCACCGGCCCGCAGGAATGCGCGGCTCGCGTCCGCCAGCTCGCGCAGGCGGGCGCGCAGGTGATCAAGTTCACCGCGACCGGCGGCGTGCTGTCGCAGCAGGCACGCGGCCTCGAGGCGCATTTCACGGACGAGGAGATGCGCGCGATCGTCACGACCGCGCATTCCCTCGGATTGCGCGTGGCAGCCCACGCCCACGGCGCCCGCGGGATCGAGGCGGCGGCGCGCGCCGGAGTGGACTCGATCGAGCACGGCACCTTCGCCGACGCGGCCGCGCTCCAGGCGATGCGCGCCTCGAACAGCGTCATGGTGCCGACGATGATGGCGCTGGTGGGGGTGCGCGAGGGCCTCGGCCGCGGCATCTATACGCCGATCGTCGAAGCCAAGATCCGCGAGACGGTCGAGCATCTCGGCCGCGCCGGCCGTGCCGCCCGCGCGGCGGGCGTGCCGGTCGTCTTCGGGACCGACGCCGGCGTGTTCGCCCACGGCCGCAATGCGGAGGAGTTCCGGATGATGGTGGAGCTGGTCGGCATGAGCCCGTCCGAGGCGATCGCCTCCGCGACGACCGGCGCCGCGCGGCTGCTCGGGCTCGAGAACGAGATCGGCCGGATCGCGCCCGGCCTCTCCGCCGACCTCATCGCCGTGGACGGCGATCCGCTGGCCGACGTCCGCCGGCTGGAGCGTGTCGGATTCGTGATGGTGCGCGGCAGAATCGTGGAGTGAGCCAAATCCTATGACGATGGGTCCGGACCCCTATCGCGCCGCAGTCGGGGACTTCGTCCGCAACCGGCTGTCGCGCACGCCGAACGTCTTCCGCATGCCGGTCCGCGAGGCCGACATGTTCGTCGCACGCGACTTCCTGCGCCCGGACGAGTGCAGCGCCCTGATTGCTTTGATCGAGTCCAACCGGGTGCCGTCCGGGCTGCTCGCCGACCAGTATATTCCGGGATTCCGCACCAGCGACAGCAGCAATTTCGACCGCGACCATCCCCTGGTCGCGTCGGTCGACGCCAAGATCAACGCCCTCGTCGGCATCCAGCCCGAGCATGGGGAAACCTCGCAGGGCCAACGCTACGACGTCGGGCAGGAGTTCAAGGCGCACCACGATTTCTTCTACACGGACCAGAATTACTATCGCGAGGAGACCACCAGCGGCGGGCAGCGGACGTGGACCGCGATGGCCTTCCTGAATGAGCCGGAGGGGGGCGGTCAGACCTTCTTCCCCGAGGTCAACGTCCGGATCACCCCGCGCGCCGGCAATCTCCTGGTCTGGAACAACATGGACCGCACCGGAGCGCCCAACCGCTACACCCTCCACCAGGGCTGCCCGGTCACCGCGGGGCTCAAATATGTGATCACCAAATGGTACCGGGAGCGCCCCTGGCGGGTCGGCCCCGCCGCCGTGGACCCGATCGAGGTCAATGCGCCCCGGCGCCCCTGAATATTGAGGACTTTGATGACCACCAGGACCTTCCTGCTTCCCGCCGCCTCCGTCTGCGCGCTGACTCTCGGCGCGTGCGCTCCGCGCGAGGCTTCTCCTGCGCCCGCCGCGGCCGAGGCTCCGGCTGCCGCCGCTCCCGACCAGACCCAGTCAGCCTCTCAGCGCCTGCGCGCTTTGTTCGCGCGCAGCGACGAGGACCTGCTCCGCCGCGCGCCCTTGGTCGGGCTCTATCGCGGCGACCTGCGCTATGCCGACCGCTACGGGGACTATCTCAGCGACGAATATTACGACCGCGAGCGGGCGGCGCAGCAGGCCGAGCTCGCCGCGCTCGAGGCGATCGACCGAAGCGCGCTGAGCCCGACCGACCGGCTCGCCTACGACGTCTTCCGGCGCGACAAGCAGATGGCGCTGCGCGGCCTTGCCCCCGAAATGCTGGCGCTGACCGCGGTGCGGCCGATCGATCATTTCTTCGGCTTCCACACCGCCTTCGCCGACCTCTCCTCCGGGCGCGGCGCGGCGCCGTTCCGCACCGTCGAGGATTACGAGAACAACCTCCGGCGGTTCCAGGGCTTCGTCAGCCAGGTCGACCTTGCCATCGAGCGCTTCCGCCAGGGGATGGCGACCGGCGTCACGCAGCCGCGCCTCGTCGTCAACAACATGATCGGGCAGCTCGACACTCTGCTCGAGCAGGGCGTCGAAGGCTCGACATTCTACCTTCCCGTCCAGAATTTCCCCGATTCGGTGCCGCAGGGAGAGCGCGAACGGCTGCGCAGCGCGTATCGCGAGGCGATCACCGGCCAGCTCCGCCCCGCTTTCACCCGCCTGCGCGACTTCCTCAGGGCCGACTACGCGCCCCGTGCCCGGGAGAGCGTTGGGCTCTCGCAAATGCCCGGCGGCGAGCGGCTCTACGCTTACCTGATCGAGGATTCGACGACCCTGCCCATGAGCGCCGCGGAAGTGCATGCGCTCGGCCTCCGCGAGGTCGCCCGCATCCGCGGCGAGATGGACGCGGTCCGGCGCGAGGTCGGCTTCAGCGGCGACCTCCAGGCCTTCTTCGAGCACATCCGCACCGATCCGCGCTTCAAGCCGGCCTCGGCCGAGGCGCTCGCCCAGGGCTATCGCGACATCGGCGCGCGGGTCGAAGCCGCGGCACCGCGCCTGTTCCGGACGATCCCCCGCACGCCGCTCGAAATCCGCCCCGTCCCCGCCTTCCTCGAGCGCAACCAGGCGGGCGCTTATTATCAGCAGGGCACGCCCGACGGATCGCGGCCCGGGGTATTCTTCTTCAACACCTACGATCTGCCGTCGCGGACCACGCCGGGGATGGAAACCCTCTATTTGCACGAGGCGGTGCCGGGGCACCATTTCCAGATCAGCCTTGCCCAGGAGAATGAGGCGCTGCCCAATTTCATGCGCTTCGGCGGCAACACGGCCTTCGTCGAGGGCTGGGCGCTTTACGCCGAGTCGCTCGGGCCGGAGCTCGGTCTGTTCGGCGACCCTTACCAGCGCTACGGGCATCTCGACGACGAGATGCTGCGTGCGATGCGCCTCGTCGTAGACAGCGGCATCCACGCCATGGGCTGGGGCCGCGATCAGGCGATCGCCTACATGCTGGCGAACAGCGCGATGGGCCGCACCGACGCGACTGCCGAGGTCGAGCGCTACATCGCCATTCCGGGCCAGGCGCTGGCCTACAAGGTCGGCCAGCTCAAGATCCGCGAATTGAGGACCCGCGCCGAGCGCGCGCTCGGCCAGCGCTTCGACGTCCGCGAGTTCCACGAGCAGGTGCTCGGCACCGGCGCGCTGCCGCTGACGGTGCTCGAGCGCAAGATCGACGACTGGATCGCGAGCCGCCTCGCCGGCTAGGTGGCCAGCGCCTCGGCGATCAGCCGACGGCTGTTGTCGACGCCATATAGGGCGATGAAGCTGCCCATGCGCGGGCCTTGGCTGGTGCCGAGCAAAGTCTCGTAGATCGCCTTGAACCAGTCGCGCAGCGGCTCGAAGCCGTGCGCCTTGCCGACTTCGTAGACCTCGTACTGGATCGCCTCGGCGTCGGCGTCCGCCGGGAGGGCCGCCAGCCGCGCGTCGAGATCGCGGAGCGCTTCGGCTTCCTTCGCGTCCGGCGGTCGGCGACGCAGCGAGCCCGCGACGAAGTCGCCGAAATAAGCGAGCGCATGGCCGATCAGCGCGTCGAGCTCGGGATGCGTTCCCGGCGAGGCGTCAGGTGCGTAGCGGCGGACGAAGCCCCAGAGCAGGTCCTTGTCGTCGGTCGACGAGACCGCGACGAGGTTGAGCAGCAGCGCGAAGCTGAGCGGCATCCGCGCCTCCGGCACCGCGCCCGCATGGACGTGGTGGACGGGATTGCCCAGCCTCTTGTCCCATTCCTGCTGGGGATAGGCTGCGAGGAACTGGTAATATTCGTCGACCGCCTTGGGGATGATGCCGAACGAGAGCTGCTTCGCCCGCTTCGGCTCGCGGTAGATGTAGAAGCTCAGGCTCTCGGGCGGGGCGTAGGTCAGCCATTCGTCGATGGTGACGCCGTTGCCCTTGGTCTTCGAGATCTTCTCGCCGTTCTCGTCGAGGAAAAGCTCGTAGTTGAAGCCCTCGGGCGGCCGGCCGCCGAGGATGCGGGCGATCTTCGAGCTCTGGATCACCGAGTCGATCAGGTCCTTGCCGGCCATCTCATAGTCGACGCCGAGCGCGTACCATCTCAGCGCCCAGTCGACCTTCCACTGCAGCTTGGCGCCCCCGGAGAGGATCGACTGCTCGACCGTCTCTCCGGTCTCCGGGTCGGCGTAGCGCACCAGGCCGGCCTCGGCGTCGACCAGCTCGACCGGCACCTGGAGGACCTTCCCGGAGGCGGGGCTGATCGGGAGCACCGGCGAATAGGTCCGCCGCCGTTCCTCGCGCAGCGTCGGCAGCATCACGTCCATGATCGCATCGTAGCGGCGCAGGACCTGCCTCAGCGCGTCGTCGAAGCGGCCGGAGCCGTAGCAGTCGCTCGATGCGAGGAACTCGTAGTCGAAGCCGAAGCGGTCGAGGAATTCGCGCAGCAGATTGTTGTTGTGCGCCGCGAAGCTCCGGTGGCCGCAGCCATAGGGGTCGGGGACCCGGGCGAGCGGCTGGTCGAGATGGTCGTGCATCATCTCCTGGTGCGGCACGCCCGGCGGCACCTTGCGCATCCCGTCCATGTCGTCCGAGAAGGCGATCAGCCGGCTCGGCCAGTCGGCCATCTCCGCCAGCGCGTGGCGGACCATCAGGGTGCGCGCCACCTCCTGGAAGGTGCCGAGATGCGGCAGGCCCGAGGGGCCGTAGCCGGTCTCGAACAGGATCGCCTTCTCCCCCGGCCCGTCCGGATAGCGCTTGAGGATCTTGCGCGCTTCCTCGTAGGGCCAGGCTTTCGAGACCAGCGCCGCCTCGCGCAGCGCGTTCGGGACGTTCAACTGTTGTCCTTTCGTTCCGGCGCGTCATATGGTTCGGGAATGGCGGCCTCTTTGCCCTATCCCGCGCTGCACGCAACCCATGGCGGCATCTGGCTCGCGCTGCCCGGCGGATCGACCGAAGCTCTCGGCCGCGGCGCCGCGATCGCGCGGGCGGCGGAGACGCCGCTCCTCATGCTCAACGCGCCTTTGGTGGGGCAGCGGCTCGGCTATCCGGAGATTTCGGGGCTCGATCTGCTCGAGCTGTTCGCCTTCGTCCATCCGGCGCGCTTCGCGGTACCGACGCCGAGCGGCCTTGCCCACGCGCTGGGGCTGGAGCCGCCGTCGAGCGACGCGGGCGCGGCGGCCTTCCTGCGCGAGGCGGCCGCTTCGCTGCTCGCGACGCTGGAGGGCGACTGGCCGGAGCGACAGGGAGCCTGGGCGTCGGCGCAGTCGCTCTACCGGCTGCGCTGGCCCTGGGCGCCGGCGGTCGCGCAGCGGCTGAAGCGGCCGGAGCGCGACGAGCCGTGGCTGTTCTCCCGGCTCCCGGAATGGGAGGACGCGCCGCCGCGGCCGCAGCCCAAGACGGTCAGCGTCGGCGAGGGCGACGCGCTCGAGCGCCTCGCCGGCCTGGTCGGCGGCGGCGCCGAGATTCGCCTGGGTCAGCGCGATTATTGCGGCCAGGTCGCCGCCGCTTTCTCGCCGCGCCGCGTCGAGGGGGAGCCGAACGTCATCCTCGCCGAAGCCGGGACGGGCATCGGCAAGACATTGGGCTATCTCGCCCCCGCCTCGCTCTGGGCGGAGAAGGCCGACGGCGCGGTCTGGGTCTCGACCTATACCAAGGCGCTGCAGCGCCAGCTCGACCGGGAGAGCGGGCGGCTGTTCGCCGACCCCGCCGAGCGCAAGGCCAGGGTGGTGATCCGCAAGGGCCGGGAAAATTATCTCTGCCTGCTCAACCTGGAGGACGCGCTGCAGGGCGGCTTCGCCGGCCGCGCGGCGATCCTCGCTTTGCTCGTGGCGCGCTGGGCGGCCTATACGCGGGACGGGGACATGGTCGGCGGCGACCTTCCCGGCTGGCTGGTCAGCCTGTTCCGCCGCGCGGGCGCAACCGCGCTCACCGACCGCCGCGGCGAGTGCGTCTATGCCGGCTGCCCGCATTACCGCCGCTGCTTCATCGAGCGCTCGGCGCGCGCCGCCGCGCAGGCGGACCTCGTCATCGCCAACCACGCTCTGGTCATGGTCAACGCCGCCCGCGGCCGGGACGGCGGCAACCCGCCGACCCGCCTGGTCTTCGACGAAGGACATCACCTGTTCGACGCCGCCGATTCGACCTTCGCCACGGCTCTCACCGGACAGGAGCTGATCGAGCTGCGCCGCTGGATCGTCGGCCCGGAAGCCAAGAGCCGGGGCCGCCGGCGCGGTCTCTCGGCCCGGCTCATGGACGTCGCCTCCTACGACGAGGCCGGCGCCGCCGCGCTCGAAGCGGCGATCCAGACGGCCAGAGCGCTGCCCGGCGACCAGTGGCTGCAGCGGATCGGCGAAGGCCTGCCGTTCGGGCCGCTCGAGAAGCTGCTCGCGGCGGTGCGCGGCACCGTCTACGCCCGGGCCAGCGCCCAGGACGCAGGCTACGGGCTCGAGACCGAGCTGGCCGAGCCCGACCCGCAGCTGATCGACGCCGCCGCGCCCGCCCTCGAGGCGCTGGAGATGCTCCTGAAGCCGCTGATCGCGCTCGGCCGGCGGCTGGAGGCGGTGCTCGAGGACGCCCCCGACTGGCTGGACGCGCAGGCGCGGGCGCGGGTCGAGGGCGCGCTGGGCGGCCTGGGCTGGCGCGCGCAGGCGCTGCAGGGCTGGATCGCGCTCGCCGCCCGGATCGGCGGCCCGGCCGATCCGGACTTCGTCGATTGGCTCGCGGTCGAGCGGGTCGACGGCCGCGAATATGATATCGGCCTCCACCGCCGCTGGCTCGACCCGACCCGGCCGCTCGCCGAAATCGTGCTGAAGCCGGCGCACGGCGTGGTCGTCACCTCCGCGACCCTGCGCGGCGGCGGCGACTGGTCCGCCGCCGAGGCCAGGACCGGGACCGCCCATCTCGCCCGCCCCGCCGCCCGCTTCGCCGCGCCGAGCCCGTTCGATTACGCCGCCGACAGCGAGGTGCTGATCGTCACCGATCTGAAGCGCGGCGACCTGCCGAGCCTCGCCGGCGCCTATTCGCGGCTGATCGAGGCGGCGGGCGGGGGAACTTTGGGCCTGTTCGGCGCGATCCAGCGGCTGAAGGCGGTTCACGCGCGGATCGCGGATCGCCTCGCCCGCGCCGGCCTGCCGCTCTACGCCCAGCATGTCGACCCGATCGACACCGGCACCCTGGTCGACATCTTCCGCGACGATCCGCGCGCTTCCCTGCTCGGCACCGACGCGCTGCGCGACGGCGTCGACGTCCCCGGCGAATCGCTCCGGCTGGTGGTGATGGAAAGCGTGCCGTGGCCGCGCCCGACGGTGCTCCACGCCGCCCGCCGCGCCGCGCACGGCGGATCGGGCTATGACGACCGCGTCGTGCGCGGCCGCCTCGCCCAGGCGTTCGGCCGGCTGATCCGCCGCGCGGGCGACGAAGGCATGTTCGTCTTGCTCTCGGCGGCGACTCCGTCGCGGCTGCTCGCCGCCTTCCCGCCCGGAGTCGCGGTTCGCCGCCTGCCGCTCGCCGACGCGGTGGAGCGGGTGCGCGCGCGGCTTTCAACCGACGGCGCTTTCCGGCATCAGGCCGTGGATTTGCGCGAAGGGGCCGAATGAAGATCCTGACGTTGCTGCGCCACGCAAAATCGACCTGGGACGACCCGGTCGCGCGTGACTTCGATCGGCCCCTGAACCGTCGCGGGCGCAGGGCGGCGCACGCGATCGGCGCCGAGATGCGACGGCTTGGCCTCGCATTCGACAGAGTGATCGCCTCGCCGGCGACGCGCGTGAAGGAGACCCTGGACGAGGTCGAAGCCGGCTATGCCAGGTCGCTGGGGGCCGCCTTCGACCAGCGCGTCTACCTCGCCGGCACGGACGCGTTGCTCGACATCGTCCGCAGCGCCGACGACAAAGCGGGGCGGCTGCTCGTCGTCGGCCACAATCCGGGCCTCGAGAGCCTCGCCATCGCGCTCACCCGAGGCGGCGGCCTGCGCGACGAGGTCGCGATCAAATATCCGACCGGGACGCTCGCCGAAATCTCGCTGCCGGCCGAACGCTGGCGCGAAATCGTCCCCGGCAGCGGACGCCTCACCCGCTTCATCCGCCCCCGCGACCTCGATCCGGAGCTCGGCCCCGACGAGGACACCTACTGAGCCGGCGCCTCGGCGGCGCAGTGCCGCGGTCGCAGCAGCCTTCCCGAGCGGCTGACGCCGAGGTCGCCCCGCTCGGTGCGGACAAGCAGCGTCCCGTCGCCGGCCAGCGCGAATCCGGTCGGGCGCGCGGGCAGGCGCAGCGGTCCCTGCGCGACCGCGATCGGCCCCCGCATCGACAGCGTCCATGAATCGCCTTCGGAGCCACCGGCCGCATCGCTGGTGAGGACGAGCAAGGCGTCCCCCGCATCGAACGCGGCGATAACGTTGGTGCCGAGAACGCGCCGGACTGCGCCGCCTGCTTCGACGACGAACAGGCCGCCGTTCCGCCGGCCGGCGTCGAGCGCGAGGATTCGCTCGCTGCCGCGTTGCCAGTCCAGGGTCACGGCGGCGCCGCGGGAGAGCTCGGGAAAGGCGCTGAGCGCCGCGACAGCTTCCTGCGACGGCTCTTCGAGCGCGATGCCGACCGTGCCCTGGCCCGGGCGGCGCGTGGGGACCGGCGCGCCCCGCCCGAAGCGCGCGAGGGCGCTCGGGCGATCGAAGCGGCAATCCCTGACCGGGTACACATCCGCGCCGAAATTGAGGTCGCCGGCATAGCCGCCCCTCCGGTCCTCATCGGCAAGCTGGGGAAGCTCGAAGGCGCCGCCGTCCAGCATGTTGAGGGCGCGGCGCGCATTGTTGCGCACCGGCAGATACCAATGATCGCGCGCGATGCGGGCGATTTCGGCGCGGGCCTCCTGGCCGTCGAGTTCGGCGAGCGCCCAGAGCGCATGATAGGCCGCTAGCCAGTCGCGCTCCGCGTCGGCGAGCACCGACCGCAGCGCCGGGATCGCCGGTCGGTAGCGGATGACCAGCGACGTGATCGCGGCCTCGATGCGCGCGCGGCGAAGCTCGGGCCTCGTCAGATAGGAGGCGACCAATGCCCCGGCGACGGGGCGGGCCGCCTCATTGTGATGCTGGATCGCGTCGATCAGATGGGCGGCGGCCCACTCTTCATTTTCGGCTCCGCGCGCGGCACGCAGGCGCCGCACGAGAATCGGCAGCGCGGCGCGATCGAAGCTGCCGATGAGCTGGTTTTCCATTTCCTCGCGAAGCTCGGGAGCGGCGGACGGCGAGGCGGCGACGTCGCGGATGACTGCCTTTGCCCGATCGGGCAAAGGCCCGCGAATTCGGCCCAGCGCGGAGAGAATAGATTGCGCCTCGCGCCGCGAGCAGGCCTGGCGGCAAAGCTCGAGCCGCCCCAGCAGGAATGGCGCGGCGCGCTCCTCGAACAAAGGCAGCGCCGAGCGCACCGGATCGTCCGCGCCTCGCGCAACCCATGCCACCTCGAGATAGCGAAGCCCTTCGTCGCTGCCGGTGCGTGCGATCGCGTTTTCGACGCGCAGACCGCGCCGGTGTGCGGCGATCAGCGCGGGTGCGTGTCGTGGATGGAGCTCCTCGAACTGATCGAGCGCCGTCGCCGCTTCGCTGCGCACCGCTTCCGAAGGGTGCGCGAGAAGCGGGACGAGCGCCTCGGCGCCTGCGCGGCCGTGGGCGTAGAGCCGCTCCCCTATCCAGGCAGATGGCGGCCCGCGCCCGTTTGTCGCCGCGCCGGTCAGGCGGGCGATGCAGTCCTCGACGGTTCCGCACGCCTCCGCTTCCTCCGTCGGCGTCTGGGCCGCGCCGGGCGAGGCGGCGGCGAGCAAACCGGCCGCCGCGGCCAGGAGCGCACCCTTCAGACCACGCTCTCCGCCAGCGCTTCGGCGAGCGTGCGCCGGATCGCGCGCAGCTCCGCCACGGGAAGGGATTGCGGCGATTGGGCCGTCGGCGCCGGCGCGGCGTCTGTGCCGTCGCCACCGCGCGATGCCAGCAGTTGCTGCACGCCGCGGATGGTGTAGCCCTGTTCGTTCAGCAGGCCGTGGATGCGCCGGGCGAGTTGGACGTCGGCGGGGCGGTAATAGCGGCGGTTGCCGGCGCGCTGGAGCGGCCGCAGTTGCGGGAAGCGAGTCTCCCAGTAGCGCAGGATGTGCTGCGGGACTCCAAGCTCGCCCGCCAGCTCGCCGATCGTCCGAAAGGCCTGGTCGCTCTTGCCTCTGGCTTCGGCGGCCATGGCGCGGGCCCTCAGTCGCCCGCGATCCGCTCGCGCATGATCTGGCTGGCGCGGAAGGTGAGCACGCGCCGCGGAGCGATCGGCACTTCGACGCCCGTCTTCGGGTTGCGGCCGATCCGTTCGCCCTTGTCGCGCAGGATGAAGCTGCCGAAGCCCGAAATCTTGACGTTCTGGCCTTCGGACAGAGCGTGGCACATATGATGGAGGATGCGCTCCACGATGTTCGCCGATTCGGCGCGCGAAAGGCCGATTTCCTGGTGGACCGTGTCGGCGAGGTCGGCGCGCGTCAAAGTCCCGGCGTCGGGCCGCCTGATCGTCCCTGCGTCAGCCATTGGTCTTCCCTTTCCCCCCGGAGGCCGGCAAGTCTAGTCGAGCTTGGCTTCGAGCGCAATCCGCCATTGCGACAAGGCTTTACTTAGTATCTGACGACCGCCGCGCCCCAGGTGAAGCCGCCGCCCATCGCCTCCAGCACGAGCAAATGACCGGGCTTGATCCGCCCGTCGCGGACCGCCGTGTCGAGGGCCAGCGGCACCGAGGCGGCGGACGTGTTGGCATGCTGGTCGACAGTCACGACGACCCGCGCCGAATCGAGGCCGAGCTTCTTCGCGGTCGCGTCGAGAATCCGCTTGTTGGCCTGGTGCGGGACGACCCAGTCGACCTCGTCGGCGGTGTGGCCCGCCGCTTCGAGCGTCTCGTTGAGGACGCCGGCGAGGTTGACGACGGCGTGGCGGAAGACTTCCTTGCCCTTCATTCGAAGCTTGCCGATCGTGCCGGTCGTCGAGGCGCCGCCGTCGACGTAGAGGAGGTCGTTGTGCCGCCCGTCGGCATGCAGCCTCGTCGCGAGGACGCCCTTGTCCTGCGCGTCGACGGAGTGGAGCAGGACCGCGCCGGCACCGTCGCCGAACAGGACGCAGGTCGTCCGGTCCTCCCAGTCGAGGATCCGGCTGAAGGTCTCGGAGCCGATGACGAGAGCATAATCGGCCATGCCGCCCTTCAGCATGTTGTCTGCGATCGACAGGGCGTAGAGGAATCCGGTGCAGACCGCCTGCACGTCGAAGGCGATGCAGTCGTTTATTCCGAGCGCGGTCTGAACGCGCGTCGCGCTGGCCGGAAACGTCTGGTCCGGCGTCGCCGTGGCGAGGACGATCAGCCCCACCGCCTTCGCATCGACGCCGGCAGCCGCCAGCGCCTTTTGCGCCGCCTCGGTCGCGAGCGTCGCCGTGGTCTCGCCGTCGCCGGCGATGTGCCGCGCTTCGATGCCGGTCCGCTCGACGATCCATTCGTGGGTGGTCTCGACCCGTTCGGCCAGCTGGGCGTTGGTGACGCGGTTCGGCGGCAGCGCGGACCCGGTGCCGACGATCACGGAGCGCCGCGTCATTGCGCCGCCTCGGCGGCGGCCGATGCTCCGGCCTGGTGGCGCGCAAGCTTGTCGAGATCGTCGGTAATCTTGCGAGTGAGGTCCTCGCGCACCATCCGCGCGGCGACACGGATCGCATTGGCGACGCCGTTCGCATTGGCGCTGCCGTGGCTCTTCACCACCAGCCCGTTCAGCCCGAGGAAGACCGCGCCGTTATGGTTGTTCGGGTCGAGATGGTCGCGCATCAGCCGCGCCGCCGAGCGCGAGATCACGTAGCCGATCCTCGAGCGGATCGAGCTGGCGAAGGCGCGGCGCAGCAGGTCGCCGACGAAGCGTGCCGTCCCTTCGAGCGACTTCAGCGCGATGTTGCCGGAAAAGCCGTCGGTGACGACGACGTCGACGTCGCCGCGGCTGATCTTGTCGCCTTCGATGAAGCCTTCGAAGCGCATGCCCGGATTGTCGGCGGCGCGCAGGATGGCGGCGGCCTCCTTCAATTCGTCGGTGCCCTTGAGCTCCTCGGTGCCGATGTTGAGCAGCTGGACGCGCGGGCGCTCCAAATCCAGCACGACCCGCGAATAAGCCGCGCCCATCACCGCGAACTGGACGAGGTTTCTGACGTCGCACTCGGTGTTGGCGCCGAGGTCGAGCATGACGAGGTCGTTGTCGCCGAGCGTCGGGAGCAAGGCCGCGAGGGCAGGGCGGTCGATGCCCGGCATGGTCCGGAGCGCCAGCTTCGCCATCGCCATCAGCGCGCCGGTATTGCCCGCGGAGACGGCGGCGTCGGCCTCGCCGGCCTTCACAGCGGCGACGGCGCGGCCCATCGAGGTCGTCCTGGCGCGGCGGATCGCCTGGCTCGGCTTGTCCTCGGCGGTAATGACGTCGGGGGTGTGGACGAGCTCGGCCACGGCGGCGAGCGCGCGGTGCGCCGCGAGCTCGCGGCGGATTGCCTCTTCATCTCCGAACAGGATGAAGCTGAGGTCGTCGCGCCGCTGCAGCGCAAGCGCCGCGCCGGCGACCATCACCGCCGGGCCGCTATCGCCTCCCATCGCGTCGATTGCGATCCGGGGCGCGCTCGCCAACGGCTCTCCTCCCTGTTCGATCAGGCTGTTTAGGCTTCGACGGGGAGGATTTCACGCCCGTTATAGTGGCCGCAGGCGGCGCACAGATGGTGCGGCAGCCGGAGCTCGCCGCAATTCGGGCATTCCTGGTAGTTGACCGGCTTCAGCGCGTGATGGCTGCGCCGCATGTTCCGCTTCGAAGGCGACGTTTTTCTTTTGGGGACGGCCATCCTGGCACCTGTTCCATTCGCTTGGTGATCGTGATGTGGCGAGCGCGGCGTCAGATTCAACGGCCGTTGGCGGCCGCGGGCCTGGCGGCCGGGATGCTCGCTTGAGCGTTGCGCCCTATAGCGAATTCCGCCGCGGTTGCAAGCGTCCGCTCCCCGTGCGAGCAGGGTGGCGCCAAGGGGGAATGCCATGATCCTGCCGATCTCGCTCACCATCGCCGCCGCCGCCGCCCTGCTCCACGTCTGGCTCTCGATGCGCGTCAGCCGGCTGCGCCGGCTCCATCGCATCTCGATCGGCGATGAAGGCAACAAGGCCGTGGCGACGCGCATGCGCGCGCACGGCAATTTCGCCGAGAACACGCCGGTTTTCCTTATCCTGCTCGCTTTGACCGAGCACGCGATCGGCAGCGAGCTGTGGCTGTGGATCGTCGCGGCGGTCTACATCGTCGCCCGTCTCCTCCACGCCTTCGGGATGGACCGCCCTGCACCCAATTGGATGCGCATCGGCGGGGTCGGGCTCAGCTGGCTGGTCCTTCTCGGCCTCGCCGGCCACGCCCTGTTCCTCTCCTACGGCGACCAATCGCACCGTCGGGCGATCGAGGCCCCGCAGCCCCACAGGGCCTCGCGCTAGCGCTCGGCGTTCCCGGGCGGCACGAAGGCGAGCTCGGCGAAGCGCCAGCTTCGCTCCGGGTCTCCCGGCCACAGCGACTTGAGATCGACCGATTCGGCGCCGGGGACGCCCCGAACCTGGGCGAGCAGATATCGGCCCGATTCCCGCAGCCGCACCTCGGCGCCCGGCCAGCGCGCTTCCAGCGCCGCGATCAAGGCGGCGGCGTCCTCGGCGACCTCCGCCTTGCCGAGCGCGCGCGGCGTGCCGTCGGCGAGCTCGGCCGCCGAGATCCGCAAGGCCGTGATCCCGTCCGCGAGAATGCTGAAGGAGATGATGCCGGCGGCGACGGCATCCGCCCACCAGAAGCCGAAGGCGATGCCGAGCACCCCCGCGACGCCCGCCAGCCCCGTCATCCAATCCGCCTTCTGCATCAACGCGTCGGTGTGGAGCACTTCGTCGTGCAGCCGCCTGGCGATCGGCAGCTTCATCCGTCCGAGGATGAAAGGCGGCACCACCGAATAGAGCAAGGCCGCGATCATCAGCCAGCCGAGCCAGACGTGGTGGCCGAGGATCGCGACCGGCGGGACCGTCACATGCTCGGCCTTGACCAGCGTATGGACGGCCTCGAACAGCAAGGTCGCGCCCATGATCGTCAGCGCTACCGCGGAGACGAGGAAGGCGAGGCTGTGCATCCGGTCGAAGCCGAAGGCGAACTTTCGGGTAGGGCTCTTGCGCTCGAACCGCATCGCGATCAGCAGCACGATCGCCGGCACCATGCTCAGCAGGTCCTCGACGAAGGCGGTCTTCATCGCCTGGCTGGAGCCCATTGCGAGCCACATGACGACGAGGATCGAGCTCATCCAGGCCAGCGTCCACCAGGCCAGCCGCCGCGCCTTTGCGAGATCGGCCTCGATCGCGTCGGGGACGGCGCCGCTCACGGTTCACCGCCAAGTTCACGCGCCTCGCGGTCGACGAGCATGATCCATCGATTCTCGCCGTGGGCCGCCGCGGCGGCGACCACGGTCTCTCGGCTGCCGGCTCGGCCGCGGGCGAGGGCGGGCAGCATGTGGACCCGCATGGTCCACGGGCCCTCGCGCTCGAACTCGCCGAGGACGAGATCGAGCGTTCCGTCTTCGAGCCGGATCAGCAGCCGCTCGGCCGCGTCGCGCTCGATCGCGGGCCGGGCCCCCGTCGCCGCTGCGACCCGCGCGATCAGCGCCCGGAGCGGAGCAGGCGGACCGGCGCGCGATTCGACGATCCCGACCCGGAACTGCCGCTCGCGCTCGACCCGCTTGAGAGTCCCGTCAGGATCCTTGGGCAAATCGGAGCATGCCGCTACGGCGGCCAGGGCGATGAGAAAGGCCGGTTTCGAATTCATTACGGAGGCGTAAACGCCTCCGGGAGCCGGGGCGTTCCTTACCTGGGTTAGCGAGCCAATACCCGATCGGCGACGAAGGGATTGGTCTGCCGCTCGCGGCCGAAGGTGCTCATCGGCCCGTGGCCCGGGATGAAGGCGGTGTCGTCGCCGAGCGGCCAGAGCCTGGTGGTGATCGCGTCGATCAGGTCCTGGTGGTTGCCCATCGGGAAGTCGGTGCGCCCGATCGAGCCCTGGAACAGCACGTCGCCGACGATGGCGAGCCTGGAAGGCGGGTGGTGAAAGACGACGTGCCCGGGCGTGTGGCCGGGGCAGTGATAGACGTCGAGGGTGAGCTCGCCGACCGTCACCCGGTCGCCGTCGACCAGCCAGCGGTCGGATTCGAACACCTTGCCGCGTATCCCGTAGGCGCGGCCGTCATCCTCCAGGCGCGCGATCCAGAACCGGTCGGCCTCGTGGGGCCCCTCGATCGGCACGCCGAGCTCGTCGGCGAGGATCTTGGCCGATCCGCAATGGTCGATATGGCCGTGGGTGAGGAGGATCTTCTCGATCGCGACGCCCTGCTGCTTCGCCGCCGCCTTGAGCCGGTCGAGGTCGCCGCCCGGATCGGTGAACGTCCCGCGCATGGTCGCGCTGCACCAGATGAGGCAGCAATTCTGCTGCAGCGGCGTCACCGGGATGATCGCGGCCTTCAAGGCGGGCGTGGACATGGCGGCGAAATGGCGGCGCGGCGAGGCTTATGCAACCCGGCGTCGCCGTTCGTCCCGTAGGGATCGAGTAGGCGAAGCCGTAGCGAGAGCCCGTATCGAGGGACTGTCCTTCGATACGCCGTCTCGACTTCGCTCGACGGCTACTCAGGACGAACGGGATGGTGCAGAAGCGCCGGATGCGTCGCATGCTACTCCTCCTGCTTCTCCTGCTCGCCCTCCCCGCCGCGGCCATTCCCGAGGACGATCTCGACGTCCCCTACGTGCCGACGCCGATGCGGGTGGTCGACCGGATGCTGGAATTGGCCGAGGTCGGGCCGTCCGACTATCTGATCGACCTCGGCTCGGGGGACGGGCGCATCCCGGTCGCCGCGGCCCGGCGCGGCGCGCGGGCGCTGGGCGTCGACATCGATCCCGTCCGCATCGACGAGGCGCACGCCGCCGCGCGCTTCGCCGGTGTCGAGACCCGCGCCCGCTTCCGGCGCCAGGACCTGTTCGCGACGCCGATCCGGGAGGCGACCGTCGTCACCATGTACCTGCTCCCGGCGGTGAACCTGGCGCTGCGCCCGCGCATCCTCACCGAGCTGCGCCCCGGCACCCGCGTGCTCAGCCACAATTTCACGATGGGCGACTGGCAGCCCGACGCCGTCGAAGAGCTCGACGCCTCGCACATCTATCTGTGGATCGTGCCCGCGGTGGTCGGCGGCGCCTGGTCGCTGCGGCTGGCCGACGGCACCGCCCTGCCGCTCGAGCTCGAACAGCGGTTCCAGCAGGTGTCGGGCACGCTGGGCGGGCGTCCGATCCGCGACGCCTCGCTTCGCGGCACCGACTTCCGCTTTACCGCCGACACGGCTTCGGGCGCGCGCATCTTCCGCGGCCGGGTCGGCGACGCCGCTATCGAGAGCGAGGCGGGGGGCGGCTGGACGGCGCAGCGCGTCGACTAGGCCGAATCGATATCCGCCGGCCCTCCGCCGGGCGGCGAGCGGGCATCCGCAAGTCTTCTCACAATGTCAAAGAGCCGCGCCGAGCTTGCGACTCGGCGACGACACTTATGATAGGAAGCTTCCTACATGTCAAGAACAAACGAAAAACGTCGATGCGCCTAGGGTTCGGCGACGACCCCGCGCCCTTCGCGCTCGTCGCTCATCTGCTGGAGCGCCGCCTTGGCCATCGCGACGATCGGGTCGGCGAGAGCGAGGCCGAGGATTCCGAACAGGGCGCCGAACAGCAATTGCGCCCCGAGCACGGTGGCCGGCGCGAGGTCGACGGTGCGGCGAGCGACGTAAGGGACGATGACATAGCCGTCGACGACCTGGACCATGACGTAGACGGCGATCGCCCACAGGCCCGCATCGACGCCGGCGCTGAAGCCGACCAGGACGATCAGCACCCCCGAGATGATCGCGCCGATATTGGGCAGGAAGGCAAGAATGCCGGTCAGCAGGCCGAGCAGGCCCGCCATCGGCACGCCGCCGGCCCAGAGCAGAAGCCATGTCCCGACCCCCTCCACCGCCATCCCGACCAGGCGCCCTGCCATCAGCCGCCGCAAGGTCGCGCCCATCCGGCTGGAGGTGCGATAGAAGCCGTCGCGCGAGCGGAGCGGGAGCATCCAGGCGACGCCGCGCTCGTAAAGCCGCGGCTCGATCGCGATGAACACGCCGATGACGAGGATCATGACGAAGCTGGTGAAGGCGCCGATCGCCGAGGAAACCGCGGAGGTCAGGCGTCCGAGCCCGCCCATCAGCTGCTGGCTGAGCTGCTCGACCTGCACGGTGCCGATGCCGAAGCCGTGCGCGCCGGCATAAGCCAGGATGCGGTTCGCCTGCCCCCGCACCGTCTCGGTGAACGCGGCCGCCTGGTTGCCGAGCTGGACGCCGGCGATCCAGACGGTGGCGACGATGAACGCCACCGCGGCGAGGCTGACGATGGTCAGCCGCCAGCCGCGGCCGATCGGGAGGACTCGGCCGAGCAGCCTGGTGCCGCCGTCGAGCATCGAGGCGAACACCATGCCGCCGATGATCAGCAGCAGAGGCTGGGCGAGGACGATGACGCCGAGGACCGCGAGGACGAGCCCGATCCAGACCGCGGCGCGCTTGAGCTCGGTCCGGACGAGAGGATCGGTGAGCTCGGTCGGCCCCGCTTCCTCGACATGCGCCCCGTCCGCCATGAGCAGTGCCCCCCTTTCGCCCCTATTGCGCCGGCGCCGTCCTCTCCGGGTGGAGCGACGACCCGGCCCGGCCGCCGCGCAGGGCGGTGAACCAGCTGATCGGATTGAGATAGCTCGACGTGCCGTCCAGTGAGAAGGTGATGAATTCGGCGCGGCCGCCGATATTCTCCCACGGCACAGGGCCGCCGAGCCCGTTGTGGGGCGGCTCCGCCGCGAAGCGGCTGTCGGCGGACTGGTCGCGATTGTCGCCCATCAGCCAGAGATGCCCCGGCGGGACCACCACCGGCGCGAAATCGTCGGCCGGAGTGAGGCCGATGTCGACCGTGTCGTAGCGGCGGCCGTTGGGAAGGGTCTCCCGGACGATCGGCAGCCGGCAATATTCGGCGCCGCCGGGACCGCGGGCTCGGCCGCTTCCTCCGGCGGTCGGGCAGACCACGTTGGGGTCGATCGGGATCATCGCGTCGGGGCGCCGCTCGCGCGGGACGCGACGGCCGTTGATGTAGAGCTGGCCGGCGATCATCTGGATGCGGTCGCCGGGAAGGCCGATGACCCGCTTGATATAGTCCGAGCGGCCGCCGGGAGGGGTGACGATGACGATGTCGCCGCGCTCGGGCAGCGAGCCGAACAGGCGGCCGGACACCGGCGGCATGATGTGGAAGCTCGGGCTGACCCACGACCAGCCGTAGGGATATTTGCTGACCACCAGCCGGTCCCCCTTCAGCAGCACCGGCATCATCGATTCGGACGGTATGTAGAAGGGCTTGGCGATGAAGCTGTGGAAGGCGAGCACGGCGAGGATCAGCCAGAAGATCGCCTTGATCTCGCCCCACCAGTCCGTTCCCTTGATCGCGGGGGCGGGGGACGCCTGCACGTCCTGTGCGGCCGGCGCGGCGTCCTGCGCGGGGGCGACGGGGCGGTCGCTGTCGGTCAAGCGTCGGGCTCCCTCGGAACGGCGGAGATGATCACGACGGCGAGCGCGAACGGATGGTCGTCGGTCATCGTCAGGTGGATTCGGGCCGCGTGGCCTTCGGGGATCATCGCGTCAAGCCTCTCTTTGGCGCCGCCGGTCAGGGCGAACGTCGGTTCGCCCGACGCTTTGTTGACGACGCCTATATCGCGCATGAACACGCCGCGGCGGAAGCCGGTGCCGACCGCCTTGGAAAAGGCCTCCTTGGCCGCGAAGCGCTTGGCGAGGGTTCCGGCGCGGGTCAGCGGCCGCTTCGCCGCCTTGGCGCGTTCGGTCTCGGTGAACACGCGCCGCTCGAACCGCTCGCCGAAGCGGTCGAGCGAAGCCTGGATCCGCTCGATCGAGCACAGGTCAGAGCCGATGCCGAGGATCACGTTCCCATCACCGCGCCGCGTCCATCAGGTCGCGCATCCGGCGGACGCTCGCCTGGAAGCCGGTGAAGATCGCCTCGCCGACGAGGAAATGGCCGATGTTGAGCTCGGCGAGGTGCGGAATGGCGGCGATCGGGGCGACATTGTCGAAGCTGAGGCCATGTCCGGCATGGGGCTCTATGCCGTTCTTGGCGGCGAGGGCGGCAGCGTCGGCGATGCGGCGCAGCTCGGCCGCGCGCGTCTCCTCCTCGAGATGCGCGTAGCGGCCGGTGTGGAACTCGACCACCGGCGCCCCGAGGCGGATCGCGGCTTCCACCTGGCGCGGGTCGGGCTCAATGAACAGGCTGACGCGGATGCCGGCGTCGCCGAGCCGCGCGACGAAGGGGAGGAGGTGGTTGTCCTGCCCGGCGGCGTCGAGGCCGCCCTCGGTGGTGCGCTCCTCGCGCTTCTCGGGGACGATGCAGGCGGCGTGGGGGCGGTGGCGCAGCGCGATCTCGAGCATCTCCTCGGTCGCCGCCATTTCGAGGTTGAGCGGAATGGTCAGCTCGGCCTTGAGACGGGCGATGTCGTCGTCGCGTATGTGGCGGCGGTCCTCGCGCAGATGGGCGGTGATGCCGTCGGCGCCGGCGCCCGCGGCATCGAAGGCGGCGCGGACCGGATCCGGATGATCGCCGCCGCGCGCGTTCCTGATGGTCGCGACATGGTCGATATTGACGCCCAGGCGAAGATGCGGAGTCACGCCGCCTGCCGGCTCCCGGGCTTTTCGACGGGAAGCGCCGCCAGCTCGGCCGGCATCGCCTCCGGCTCGTAGACCGGAACGTCGAGCCGGATCAGCGGGAAGAAGGGCACGCCGAGATCGGCGAGGCCGTTCGAGCGATCGACCAAGGCCGCAGCGGCCACCACCTCCCCGCCGGCAGCGGAGACGGCGCGGATCGCCTCGCGGGAGCTGAGGCCTGTGGTGACGACGTCCTCGACCATCAGCACCTTCTGCCCGGGCGCGAGCCGGAAACCGCGGCGCAGCTCGTAAACGCCCGTCGGCCGCTCGAGGAACATCGCCTCGAGCCCGAGCGAGCGGCCGAGCTCGTGCCCGATGACGACCCCCCCCATCGCCGGCGAGACCACCGCCTCGACGCGGCTCCTGATCTCGAGCGGAAGCGCGGCGGCGAGCGCGTGGGCGAGGCGCGCGGCGCGGGCGGGGTCCATGAGCACGCGGGCGCATTGCAGGTAGCGCGGGCTGTGAAGCCCGGAGGAGAGGATGAAATGGCCTTCGAGGAGTGCGTCGGCGGCCTTGAACTCGGCGAGGATCTCGTCTTCCGTCATGCCCGCTCCAGGCGCCCGTCCGGCGCCCGCCGGCAGATAATGGAGCGGGCGCGGCGCATCAAGTTCGGGGTGCGTTTTCCGGCGGCTGCGACCTTGCCAAACCGCCGCCATCTGGGCGCTTGAGGGCGCTGGCTTACCTCCCTATAAGGCGCGCGCACCGCCCCCGGGCGTCTCGAATCCACCCCCGCGCGCTTGGCGGGTCCAAGGGGTTTAGATGAACACTCTCCTCAAGATCATGGCAGCGGCCGCGGCGCTCGGCCTCGCGCCCGCCGCTGCGTCCGGACAGGCGCCGGCGCCGGCGCCGGCGGCAACGCAGCCCGTTCCGTCCGCGACCCCGGCAGCGCCCGCTCCGGGTGGCGCCGCGCCGACCGCCACGCCCCCCGGCGGCGCCCAGCCGCAGGACGTCTCCAGCCCGGATGTGACCGCCGCGACCCCCACCGACCAGCAGGTGGCGCAGAGCACCGCCGCCAGCCAGGCCGTCCCGGAGCCAGGCATCGGCCAGCCCGACGGGCGGATGCACCTTCAGGACCAGTTCTCCCCGATCGGCGTCGAGGCGGCCTGGTTCCACAACTGGATCCTGCTGCCGGCGATCACGGTCATCTCCCTGTTCGTGCTCGCCCTGCTCCTCTGGGTGATCGTCCGCTATCGCCGGAGCGCCAATCCGACGCCGTCGCGCACCACCCACAACACTTTGCTCGAAGTGGTCTGGACGCTGGTTCCGGTGCTGATCCTGGTGCTGATCGCGATCCCCTCGATCCGGCTGCTCGCCAACCAGTACGATCCGCCGCGCGCGGACCTCACGATCAAGGCGATCGGCAACCAATGGTATTGGGAATATGAATATCCCGATCACGGCGTTCAGCTGGTCTCCAACGTCCTTTCGGACGAGGACGCCCGCCGCCGCAACGAGCCGCGGCTGCTCGGCGTCGATCAGCGCGTCGTGGTGCCGGTCGGCGCGACGGTGAAGGTGCTCGTCACCTCGAACGACGTCGTCCACAGCTGGGGCATCCCCGCTTTCTGGGCGAAGATCGACGCGGTGCCCGGCCGGGTCAACGAGACCTGGTTCCGCGCCGACCGGCCCGGCCTCTATTACGGCCAGTGCTTCGAGCTGTGCGGCGCGCGCCACGCCTATATGCCGATCGCCGTCGAGGTGGTGAGCCAGGCGCAGTTCGCGGCCTGGGTCGCCGCCAATGGCGGGCAAATGCCGGGCGTGCGGCCCGCAGCCGCTGCGCCCGCCGCGGCCGGCCAGCCCGGCATCACGGCCGGGCAGTCCGACCCCGCGACCCCGGCTCCGCCGGCAGTCACTCCCGGAACGACCACGCCCCCGGTCTCGAACCAGGGCGCCCCCAACACCAGACAGGGCGGAAGCCACTAAGCATGACCGACACCACCGCCAATGCGAGCCACTTCGAGGCGGCTCATGCCGATGCCCATCATCATGACGCGGACCACAAGCCGGGCTTCTTCGCCCGCTGGTTCATGTCGACGAACCACAAGGACATCGGCACGCTCTATCTGATCTTCGCGATCGTCGCGGGCATCTTGGGCGGCTTGATCTCGGGCCTGATGCGGCTCGAGCTGGCCGAGCCGGGGATTCAGTATCTCCAGTCCTGGGCGTCGACCATGGGCGGGTCGGCGGCGACCTTCGACGAGGGGCTCCACCTCTGGAACGTGCTGATCACCGCGCACGGCCTCATCATGGTGTTCTTCATGGTGATGCCGGCGATGATCGGCGGCTTCGGCAACTGGTTCGTCCCGATAATGATCGGCGCACCGGACATGGCGTTCCCGCGGATGAACAATATCAGCTTCTGGCTGCTGCCGCCCTCCTTCCTGCTGCTGCTCGGCTCCGCCTTCGTGCCCGGCGGCGCGGGCGACGGCGCGGGCGTCGGCTGGACCGTCTATCCGACGCTCTCGACCTCGGGCGCGACCGGCCCCGCCGTCGACATGGCGATCTTCTCGCTGCACATGGCGGGCGCCTCGTCGATCCTCGGCGCGATCAACTTCATCACCACCATCTTCAACATGCGCGCGCCGGGCATGACGCTCCACAAGATGCCGTTGTTCGTCTGGTCGATCCTGGTCACCGCCTTCCTGCTGCTGCTGGCGCTGCCGGTGCTCGCCGGCGCGATCACGATGCTGCTCACCGATCGAAATTTCGGCACCCACTTCTTCGATCCGGCCGGCGGCGGCGATCCGCTGCTCTACCAGCACCTCTTCTGGTTCTTCGGCCACCCCGAGGTCTACATCATGATCCTGCCGGGCTTCGGCATGGTCAGCCAGATCATCGCGACCTTCAGCCGCAAGCCGGTCTTCGGCTATCTCGGCATGGCCTATGCGATGGTCGCGATCGGGGTGATCGGGTTCGTCGTCTGGGCCCACCACATGTTCGCGGTCGGCCTCGACGTGAACACCAAGATGTACTTCACCGCGGCCACGATGGTGATTGCGGTGCCGACCGGCATCAAGATCTTCTCCTGGATCGCGACGATGTGGGGCGGCTCGCTCAGCTTCCCGACGCCCATGCTCTGGGCACTGGGCTTCATCTTCATGTTCACCGTCGGCGGCGTGACCGGAGTCGTTCTCGCCAATGGCGGCGTCGATACCTATTTCCACGACACATATTATGTGGTGGCGCATTTCCACTATGTGCTGTCGCTGGGCGCGGTGTTCTCGCTGTTCGCCGGTTTCTACTACTGGTTCGGGAAGATGTCCGGCCGCCAGTACAACGAGCTTCTCGGCCAGCTCCATTTCTGGATCTTCTTCATCGGCGTGAACATCCTGTTCTTCCCGATGCATTTCCTCGGCATGGAGAACATGCAGCGGCGCGTTCCGGACTATTCCGACGCCTTCGCGCACTGGAACGAGGTCGCCAGCATCGGCTATGCGGTCATGGGCGTGGGCATGATCTTCTTCTTCGTCAACGTCTTCTGGTCGATGTTCGCGGGCAAGAAGGCGCCGGCCAATCCCTGGGGCGAGGGCGCGACGACCCTCGAATGGACCCTGTCGAGCCCGCCGCCCTTCCACCAGTTCGAGACCCTGCCGGTGATCGACGACCGCGGTCACCATTGACCGATCCCCTCCCGCAAGCGGGAGGAGGAGCCTATATGAGCGCAGTGACCGCCGCCGCCCACGAGACGCCGCTCCCCGCCGAGTGGCGCGATTTCGTCGCGCTGACCAAGCCGCGGGTGATGAGCCTCGTCGTCTTCACCGGCCTCTGCGGCCTGCTGGTCGCGCCGGGCGGGATCCACCCGGTGCTCGGTTTCACCGCGGTGCTCTGCATCGCGCTCGGCGCAGGCGCGGCGGCGGCGCTCAACATGTGGTACGAAGCCGATCTCGATGCGCGGATGAAGCGCACCGCGGACCGGCCCCTGCCGGCCGGACGGATGGCCCGGCAGTCCGCGCTCCATTTCGGAGTGGGCCTGTCCTTCTTCTCGGTGATCCTGATGGGGGTGGCGACCAACTGGTTCGCGGCTTCGATCCTCGCCGTCTCGATCCTGTTCTACGTCCTCGTCTACACCGTCTGGCTGAAGCGGCGGACTCCGCAGAACATCGTCGTCGGCGGCGCCGCCGGCGCCTTCCCGCCGCTGATCGGCTGGGCGGCGGCGACCGGCGATGCGAGCCTGCTGCCGGTTCTCCTCTTCCTGCTGATCTTCCTCTGGACGCCGCCGCATTTCTGGGCGCTCTCGCTGTTCGTCCGCTCGGACTATGCCGCGGCGGGCGTTCCGATGCTGCCGGTCGTCGCCGGGCCCGCAGCGACCCGGCGCCGGATCCTGCTCTACAGCCTGCCGATGGCCGCGGCGGCGGTCGCGCCCTGGCCGCTCGGCCTCGCCGGCGCCGTCTACGGCGCTGCGGCGGCGGCGCTCAGCCTCGTCTTCGTGGCGATGGCCGCGCAGGTGCACGCAAACGGATCGGCGGAGCCCGCGGGCATGGGCCCGGAGAAGCGCCTCTTCGCCTTCTCGGTCCTCTATCTTTTCGCGGTGTTCGGCGCGCTCGTCGCCGACCGCTGGCTGCTCGCATGAGCCCGCGCGACGACGAGGTCCGGCGCCGGCAGCGCAGCCGCGCGGCGATGATGGCGCTGGCGCTCGCCGCCTTCGTCCTGCTCATGTACTTCATCACCATCGCCCGGATGTCGGGGGGATGAGCGACGTCGCCGCGTCCCGGCCGCGCCGCAACGGGCGGACGGCCGCGCTGGCCGCCCTGGTCGCGGCCCTGATGGTCGGCCTGGCCTTCGCCAGCGTGCCGCTCTACCGCTTGTTCTGCCAGGTGACGGGTTTTGCGGGGACGACCCAGATGCGCCTCGGCGGCGACGCCCCCGGCGCGGCCGGCGGACGGATCTCGGTCCGCTTCGACGCCAACCGCACCGGCGGCCTTCCCTGGGACTTCCGCCCGGAGCAGACCCATCACGACGTCCGGATCGGCGAGCGCTCGATCGCCTTCTACACCGCCCGCAACCTCTCCGACCGGCCGGTGACCGGGACCGCCACCTTCAACGTCACCCCGACCAGCGCCGGCCAGCATTTCGTCAAAGTGCAGTGCTTCTGCTTCACCGAGCAGAGGCTCGAGCCCGGGCAGGAGGTGCGCATGCCGGTCGTGTTCTACATCGACCCGAAGATCGCCGACGATCCGGTAGCCCGGCGCATCAGCGAGATCACCCTCAGCTACACCTTTTACCCGGTGGATTCGGCGCCAGAGGGAAGCTAGAGGAGCGGCACCTTCCCCGAGGCCGCGCGTTCGCCGGCCGACATACGAACAGAGGACCGCGGCGATGGCCGGAGCGAAGAACCATCCCTATCACATCCTTCCGCCGAGCGTCTGGCCGCTGATCGGGGCGGTTTCGGCGATGGCCCTTTTCGGCGGCCTCGTCATGTGGATGCACGACAACCCCTACGGCACCTATCTGATGGTGGCGGGGCTGCTCGGCGTCCTGTTCACGATGTTCAGCTGGTGGGCGGACGTGATCCGCGAAGCGCATTCGGGCGACCATACGCCGGTGGTCCAGCTCCACCTGCGCTACGGGATGATCCTGTTCATCGCCTCGGAAGTGATGTTCTTCCTCGCCTGGTTCTGGGCCTATTTCAACGCCGCCTTATTCCCCTCGGAGGTCGAATCCGTCGGCGGGGTGTGGCCGCCCGAGGGGATGCACGTCCTCGACCCGTTCGGCTGGCCGCTGTTCAACACGCTCGTGCTGCTCTGCTCCGGCACCACCGTCACCTGGGCGCACCATGCCCTGATCAGCGGCGACCGCGAGGGGCTGAAGCGGGGCCTGTGGCTGACGATCATCCTCGGCCTGCTGTTTACCAGCGTCCAGGCCTATGAATATGCCAACGCGCCGTTCGAGTTCACCCAGAACATCTATTCGTCGACCTTCTTCATGGCGACCGGGTTCCACGGTTTCCACGTGATCGTCGGCACCATCTTCCTGATCGTCTGCCTGGTCCGCGCCTATCAGGGCCATTTCACCCCGCGCCAGCATTTCGGCTTCGAGGCCGCGGCCTGGTACTGGCACTTCGTCGACGTCGTCTGGCTGTTCCTGTTCCTCTCGATCTACATCTGGGGCGGCTGGGGCGCGGATTATCATTGACGCACCGGTTCCTCCCTGCGCCGAAGACGTGGGGAGGGGGACGATGCGCAGCATGGTGGAGGGGTAACTGACAAGGCCTCGCCATCCAACACGCGGGCGCGCCTCAGCGGGTGCGCTCCCCCGTTCCCCGATGGGGAGGGCCTTATGAAGGAACCCTCCCCGCTCGCCGTCGCGCTGGGCGGCCGATGCCCGCGCTGCGGGGCGACGACCCTGTTCGCCGGCTTGGCGCGGTTCGCGCCGCGGTGCCGCGCCTGCGGGCTCGATTATTCGGGGTTCAACGTCGGCGACGGCCCGGCGGCTTTCCTGACGCTCGGGATCGGAGCGCTGGTCACGGGGTTGGCGATCGCTCTGGAGCTCGCCGCCTCGCCGCCCTGGTGGGCGCACGTCCTCCTGTGGCTGCCGCTGACGGGGCTCCTCGTCCTGGTTTTCCTGCGCTACAGCAAGGCGGCTCTGCTCGCCCTCGAATACCGCCACCGCGCCCGCGAGGGGCGGATAGCGGACCGCGGCTGATGCGCTTCCCGCCGATTCCGACGCTGATCGTCGCCGCCGCCGTCGCCGCCATGATCGGCCTCGGCGTCTGGCAGCTGCGCCGCGCCGACGAGAAGGCGGCGCTCATCGCTCATTACCGCGCCGCCGCGGGGCGCCCGCCCGTCGCCTGGCCCACGCTTCCGCCGCCCGACGATTCGCTCCTCTACCGGCGCGCGACCGGCTTCTGCACGGAAGTGACCGGCTGGCGCGCCGTCGCCGGCCGCAACCGCCGCGGCGAGACCGGCTGGAGCCACATCGCCGCGTGCCGGACCGGCGGGCTCGAGGGGCCGGGGATGCAGGCGGACATGGGCTGGTCGCGAGACCACCATCCGCCGCAAGGCTGGCGCGGCGGCGCCGTGTCGGGGACGATCGCGCCCGACCGCCGACATCGGATCCGCCTCGTCGCGGACGCCGCGGCCCCCGGCCTGCAGCCGAGCGCTGCGCCCAATCCCGAGAACCTGCCGAACAACCACCTTCTCTATGCCTTCCAGTGGTTCTTCTTTGCCCTGACGGCCGCCGTCATCTACCTCCTCGCCCTGCGGCGGCGGCATCGCGTTGCGGAGGCGGCGGCGAAGCCCTAACTCGGGCGCGATGACCGAGCTCACCACGCTCCCCAACGGCCTGCGCGTCGTCACGCGCGCGATGCCCGGCCTCGAGACCGCGGCGGTGCTGCTCCACGCCGAGGCCGGCTCGCGCCACGAGACCGCGCGGCTCAACGGCATCGCGCACCTCTTCGAGCATATGGTGTTCAAGGGCGCGGGCGGCCGCTCGGCGCGCGAGATTTCCGAGGCGATCGAAGATGTCGGCGGCGATCTCAACGCCTGCACCGAGCGCGACGCCACCGGTTTCACCGCGACGGTGATGGCCGAGCACGTGCCGCTCGGCGTCGAGCTCATCGCCGACATGATCCAGCGGCCGCATTTCACCGAGGAGGAGCTGGAGCGGGAGAAGGACGTCGTCCTCCAGGAGCTCGGAGAAGCGCGGGACACGCCCAACGACATCATCTTCGACGAGCTCTGGGAAGCGGCGTTCGCAGACCAGCCGCTTGGCCGTTCGATCCTCGGCGACGAGGCCAGCGTCGGCGGAGTGACGGTGGACGATCTCCACGGCTGGCGCCGCGATCGCTATCGCGCCGGGAGCCTGATCCTCGCGGCCGCCGGCAAGGTCTCCCATGAGGCCGTCGTCGCGCTCGCGGAGCGCCATCTAGGCACGCTTCCGGAGGGCCGCATCGTCGCCCCCGAGCCGGCTTGCTATACCGGCGGCGACCGTCCCGGCGGCCAGCGCAGCGAGCAGGCGCATCTCGCTTTGGGCTTTCCGGCGCCCGCGCAGCGCACCCCGGATTATTTCGCGGCCCGATTCTTCTCGGACATCGTCGGCGGCGGCATGTCGTCGCGGCTGTTCCAGCAGCTGCGCGAGGACCGCGGCTTGGCTTATTCCATCTATTCCTCGCTCCATCCCTTCTCGGACGCGGGCTTGTTCTACGTCTACGCGGCGACCGCGCGGCGCCAGGCGGCGGCGGCCGTCCGGCTGATCGGGGAAGTGCTCGCCGCGGCCGCCGGCGACGCCACCCAGCGCGAGCTCGACCGGGTTCGCACCCAGGCGCGCGCGTCGCTCCTGATGTCGCTCGAGACGCCTTGGGGCCAGTCCCATTACGCCGCGCGGCAGCTCGCGATCTACGGCCGGTTGGTCGAGCCGGCGGAGGTGGTCGCGATGCTGGATGCGGTGACGCTCGACCAGGTGCGCGCGGCCGGCGCCGCCATGCTCGCGGGCGCGCCGGCGCGGGCAACGATCGGCTTCCCGGCGGTCCGCGCCGCGTGACCCTCTCGACGCTCGTCGGCGAGCCCTGGGCCGATTACGGGCTGGTCGACAGCGGCCACGGCCGCAAGCTCGAGCGCTACGGCCGCTACCGCTTCGTCAGGCCCGAGCCGCAGGCGATGTGGGCCCCGGCCGACGCGGCCTGGGACGCGGACGGAGAATTCGTGCCGGGCTCGGACGAGGAAGGCGGGGGCCGATGGGTGTTCTCGCGGCCCGTGCCGCGCGAGGGCTGGGAGCTCGGCTGGGAGGAAATCCGCTTCCGCGCCCAGGCGACGCCCTTCCGCCACCTCGCTTTCTTCCCGGACATGGCGCCGCAATGGGCGTGGATGCGCAAGCGCCTCGGGCCCGGCACGGAGGCATTGAACCTGTTCGGCTATACCGGCGTCGGCACCTTGGCGATGGCGGCGACCGGCGCGCGGCTGGTCCACGTCGACGCCTCGAAGAAATCGGTCGAGGCGGGCAAGGAGAACGCTTTGTTGTCCGGGATGAGCGACCGGCCGGTCCGCTGGCTGGTCGAGGATGCCGCCAAATTCGCCGCGCGCGAGGTCCGCCGCGGACGGCGCTACGACGGGATCATCCTCGATCCGCCCAAATTCGGCCGCGGGCCGAACGGCGAGGTGTGGAAGCTCGAAGAGGGGCTCCCCGGCCTGATCGCCGATTGCCGCAGGCTGCTCGACCGCGACAGCCGGTTCCTCGTGCTCACCGTCTATGCGGTGCGGATGTCGGCGCTGGCGATCGGCGAGCTGCTCAACCAGACGCTGGGCGATCTCGGCGGCCGCATCGAGTGCGGCGACATGGCGCTGCGCGAGGAAACGCGCGGACTGCTTTTGCCGACGGCGATCTTCGCAAGGTGGAGCCGCTAATCCCGCGCCGCCCTGATCGCGGCGCCGGCGGCGAAGGGGGCGAGAGCGACCAGGAACAGGGACGAGGCGGCGAGGAGCTTGAGCGCGCCGGAATCGCCGCCTTGCTCGACATAGCCGGCGCCGAAGATCAGGATCGGCACCGCGACGGGGAGCAACAACAGGCCCGCGAGCGCGCCCCCGCTCCTCAGCCCCGCCGTCAGCGCGGCGACAACCAGCGCGAGCGCGGCAAGCCCCGGCGTGCCGGCGAGGAGGCCGATCTCGAGCCGCCACAAGATCTCCTGCGGCAGCTTGAGCAGGGCCGCGCCCGGGATCGCCGCCAGCATCAAAGGGGGCCCGAAGCCGAGCCAGTGGCCGGCGAGCTTGGCCGCGGCGACCTGCTCGTCGCCGAGGCCGCGCACCGCGAGCTGGTCGAGCATGCCCGCCTCGCGGTCGGGCTCGACCAGCCTGTCGATCGGCAGCAGCGCCGCGAGCAACGCCGCCGTCCACAAGGCTCCGCCGCCGATGCGGCCGAGCAACGGGCCGTCCGGCCCCACCGCGAACGGAAACAGGGTGGCGACCAGCAGGAAGAAGAAGACGGGCAGGAACAGAGCTCCGCCCGCCGCCGCCTGGCGCAGGTCGCGCAGCACCAAAGCGATCATAAAGGCACCGCCTTCGCTCCCGCGAGCGCGAGCGGTTGATGCGATGCGGCGAGAATGGCGCCGCCCCGCCTGCGGTGCGCCGCCATCGCTCCCGCAAGCCGATCGAGACCGTCGGCGTCGAGGCCGTTGGCCGGCTCGTCCAGCAGCCACAAGCCGGCTCCGGCCGAAACGACCCGGGCGAGGGCGGCCCGCTTGCGCTGGCCCGTCGACAGGATCCGTACCGGCACGTCCGCCAGGTGCGCGATTCCCATCGCCTCCATCCCCGGCGAGGGGGAGACGCCGTCCAGCCGCGCCCAGAAAGCCAGCGCGCGGCCGAGAGCGAGCTTGGCGTCGAGCGCAGGCTTTTCGTCCGCAAAGGCGGCCGGAACGCTCCGGACGACCTCCCCCGCGAGCGGGCGAAGCAGGCCGGCGGCGAGGCGAAGGAGGCTCGACTTGCCGACGCCGTTCGGTCCCGTGACGACCGCCGCCTCGCCGGCCGCCAGGCTGAGGTCGAGCCGCTCGAACAGCAATCGTCCGCCGCGCAGGCAGGCGATGCTCCTGAAGGCGAGCAGCGGCGGCGCCCCGCTCACCCGGCCTGGTCTTCGATCGCGTGCATGTCGGCGTCCGAGAAGCCGAAATGGTGCCCGACCTCGTGCACGATGACGTGCACGATGAGATCCTCGAGCGCGACCCCGCTTTCCGCCCATTCGTCGAGCAGGGGGCGGCGATAGAGATGGATCATCGCCGGCAGTTCGCCCGAATGCATCGACGAGCGTTCGCCGATCGGCCGGCCGGTATAGAGACCGGTGAGGTCGAACGGATCCTCGAGACCGAGCTGGTCGAGCACCTCGTCCTCCGGGAAGTCGTCGATCCGCAGCACCACCCCTTCGAGCTGGCGGCGGAAGCCCTCCGGCATGCGCGCGATCGCCTGCTCGGCGAGCCGTTCGATCTCCGCCGCGTCGGGCGCGAAGGTTTGACGTCGATCCACCGCCAAGCGACATAAAGGCGCGCGGGCGAAGGAGGAAGGGTATGAGCGTGATGGACGAAGCCGGCCGCCAGGCGGCCCTGGCCGCGCTTCCGGCCTGGGCTTATGACGGGGAGGCGCGGGCGATCCGCCGCACCTTCCGCTTCCGCGATTTCTCCGAAGCGTTCGGTTTCATGGCGCGCGTCGCGCTGGAGGCCGAGAAGGCCGATCATCATCCCGAGTGGTCGAACGTCTGGAACAAGGTCGAGGTCGCGCTCACCACGCACAGCGCCCGCGGCCTCACCGCGAAGGACGTGGCGCTCGCCGCGCGCATCGACGCCGTCGCAGGGCCGCTTGCCCCGGAAGGCGGCGCACACTAGATCGGCCGCGTTCCAGAGCATGCGGAGCGGTGGCCGAGTGGTCGAAGGCGCTCGCCTGGAAAGTGAGTATACGCCAAAAGCGTATCGAGGGTTCGAATCCCTCCCGCTCCGCCACCTGCCTTGCTCGTGAACGTTCGCCTGTGGCCAAGTCTCGCAAATCTCCGCTTTAGAGAGACCCTGCACGCCGTCCGGCAGTGCCCGTTCGACGTTCGCCCGCATTCGCCATAATATGTGGGAGCGATTGAGGCAGCGATGCAGCGGCTAGAAGTCACTGCGATGGCACTCAGGAACGCCAAGCCAGGCCGTCATGCGGACGGGAAGGGCCGGCGTCGACGCTTTCCAGCCAGCGAAAGTCGAGATCGAGGCTGCGGTATCCGGAAAGGCGGCGCAGGCGAGGTTCGTCGAGGATGGTGACGACCGCGCCGTCGCAGCGAATCGCGCGCTCGGCCAGCAGCTCGGACCACATGCGGCTTGCGTGCACAGGCGTCATCCCGGTGAAGTCGCCCATTTGCTCGCGCGTCAGGTGCATGTGGACCGAGGAGCCGGTCCTGGCGTCGACCGAGCGGAGGCGGTCGAGAATGTCGATCAACAGAAACGCCATCCGCGCTTTGGCTGGAAGCCGCGCCACCGAGCAGAGCCGATCGCCCGATGTGATCCGCTCCAGCTGCGCGAACATGAACATTATCGCGGCCAGCCGCGGGTGCCGGAACAGTCCGCCGAGGAGCCTCTTGTCGAACGGCGCCAAGGTCGCGTCGCAGAGAGTCTCGACATCCTCCGCATGCCGCTCGAGGAGGACGCTCGGCATCGCAACCAAGTCGCCTGGAAAGTGGAGCCGCCGAACCTGTCGCGCGCCGGTCGGGAACTGGCTGTAGCTCATCACCCAGCCGCTTTGCAGCACGAAGGCTCCTTCGGCCGGATCGCCGGCACGGACAACCGACTGATGTCTCGCATAGGAGACGGTGCGAGCCTCGAGTGTCGAGAGGAAGGCGGTTTCCATTTCGGTAAGCGTCACGCGAGAGCCGATGCGCTCCGCGAAATGTCTCACCTTTTCACGCTGCCTGCGTACCGTCGCCATGGGTCAGTTCAACACCTCCGACCCGCAACGTCTCATAACCTCGATCATTCTGACAGGGGGAAAACCGCGATAGGGCGGGCATAAGTCGAGGATTTGAGCGCGGAGCTGGGAACGGGAGGATCGGGAGTGGCCGCGACGCGATCGCGCAATCGGATCTGACGCGAATGAGGATCCTCCCCACAGCCGATACGGAACCGGAACGGCAGCCTGTCGTTCGTTGGCGGATAGAGGAGGCTGCGTGAAGGGGGGCTTTTGGGCGCGCTGCCACCTTGGCCGATTTACGCCATTCGGCGCGTGCGACTCAGAGCGCGATCCTGACAGCGGCTGCAGATGCGTCCTCGCGTGGATCTTGGCTTGCCGGCGCGCGGTCCGGTCGTCGCTCGGCGCGGTGGCGGCGTTCGTCGCGGCGAGCTGCTCCGAAACGCCGACGACCGAAGCTCCAGCTCCAGACTCCGCGCGCGTTTACGTGACGAACGAGTTTTCCGGAGACCTCAGCATCATCGACCCCGAAGCGCGCCGGGTGGTCGGGCGCGTGGCGCTCGGGAAGCGGCCCCGCGGGATCGTGCCCAGCCCGGACGGCAGATTACTCTACATTGCGCTCAGCGGATCGCCGGTCGCCGGCCCTGGCGTCGACGAATCGACGCTTCCTCCGGCGGACAAGGCCGCGGACGGCATCGCCGTGTTCGATGTCGCCTCCGGACGGGTGCTGCGTGTGCTTCGCGGCATCTCCGATCCGGAGACGGTTGCGGTGAGTCCGGACGGCACGCGTCTCTACGTTGCCAGCGAAGATACGGGCCAGCTCGTTATCATCGACGCGCAGAGGGGCGGCAGAATTGCCGCGTTGCCGGTCGGCGGCGAGCCGGAGGGCGTCGCCGTGTCGCCCGATGGTTCGCTCGTCTATGCGACCTCGGAGGAGGACAGCACGGTGGCGGTGATCGATACGGCGCGCAACGTCGTGCGGGCGCGCGTCGGCGTGGGGCTGAGACCGCGCAATGCGCTGTTCGCTCCGGGGGGCGCCCGCGCGTTCGTCCCCGGCGAAAACGATTCTAGCGTGACCGCGATCGACGTCGCGTTAGACCGGCCAACGGGCACTACCCGCATCGAAGGCGAGAACATCCGTCCGATGGGCATCGCGATGACGCCCGACGGATCGCACCTGTTCGTCACGACGGGGCGCGGCCGCGAGCTGGTACGGCTCGATACGGCCACGCTTCGGGTCACGGGACGCGTGGCGGTGGGCCAGCGGCCGTGGGGCGTAGCTCTGTCCAGCGACGGGCGCTATGCGTTCACCGCCAACGGACCATCGAACGACGTAACGATGGTCGACACCCGGACGATGCAGATCGTTGCCCGCTTTCCGGTCGGCGAGCGCCCATGGGGCGTGACGGTGGTTGGCCGCAATGGCTAGCCGGCGACAAATCCTCCTCGCATCTCTCGTCGCGCTCCTGGTTGCCGCTGCAGCCATCGGAGCCTTGTTCCTGAGCCGCAGCGAGCCGCCGCCGGACGAGCGGCCCTCGGCGCCATTGGGGCGCGAGGTGCTGGCGCCATTGCCGCAGCCGGAGGCCCGCAGCGTCGTGGCACCCGCGGCCGCGCGGACCGAGGACGGCCAGTGGACGATGGCCGGCGGCGATTATGCAAGCACGCGCTACAGCGGCCTCGACCAGATCAACGTCTCGAATGCGCGCCGGCTGCAGCTGGTCTTCAGCTTTCCGACGGGCGTGTCACGCGGCCACGAGGCGGCGCCCCTCGTCGTCGGATCGACGATGTATATCGTGACGCCGTTTCCGAACTACGTCTATGCGCTCGATCTCACGCGGCCGCAGAACCCGCTCAAGTGGGTGTTCAGGCCCCAGCCGCGCCAGGCGGCGCAGGGCGTAGCGTGCTGCGACGTCGTCAATCGCGGTGCCGCCTACGCCGATGGGCGCATCTTCTTCAACACGCTCGACGGGCAGACGATCGCGCTCGACGCGGAGACGGGGCGTCAGATGTGGCGCACGCAATTGGGCAACATCAACATCGGCGAGACGATCACGATGGCGCCGCTGGTTGCCGAGGGCCGGGTGCTGGTCGGAAATTCAGGCGGCGAGTTCGGCGTCCGCGGCTGGCTGGCGGCGCTCGACGCGGCGACCGGTGCGGTCGCGTGGCGGGCCTACAGCACCGGTCCCGACGCAGACGTCCTTATCGGTCCCAACTTTCGTCCCTTCTATCCTCAGGAGCGCGGCCGCGATCTCGGCGTGCACAGCTGGCATCCGGAAGGCTGGCGCCTCGGCGGAGGCAATGCCTGGGGCTGGATCAGCTACGATCCCGAGACCCATCTCATCTTCTACGGCACCGGCAATCCGGGCCCCTGGAACCCGGAGCAGCGCCCCGGCGACAACAAGTGGACGGCCGGCCTGTTCGCCCGCGACGTCCGCACGGGCGAGGCGCGCTGGTTTTACCAGTCCTCGCCGCACGATCTGTTCGACCATGACGACATCAACGAGAGCATCCTGCTCGACATGCCGGTCGGCGGACGCCGGCGGCAGGTGCTCGTCCGGCCGGGGCGGACCGGATACATGTACGTGATGGATCGGAACACCGGCGAGGTCCTCTCCGCCGATCCGTTCGCGCACATTAACAGCCTGCGCGGCGTCGACCTTCACACCGGGCGGCCGATCCCCGTGCCGGAGAAGGCGCCGCGGTCGGGCCGCGTGATCCGCAACATCTGCCCGGCTTCGCCCGGCGGCAAGGACTGGAACCCGTCCGCATTCAGCCCGCGCACCGGCCTCCTTTACGTGCCTCACATCAACCTGTGCATGGATCACGGAGTCAGCGAGGCCAATTACATCGCGGGCACGCCCTATATCGGCGCCGAAAGCCGGATGTTCGCCGGGCCGGGCGGGCATCGTGGCGTGCTGACCGCTTGGGATCCGGTCGGCCGCCGGCCTGTCTGGCGCATCCGCGAGGATCTGCCTTTGTGGAGCGGCGCGCTCGCCACCGGCGGCGATCTCGTTTTTTACGGGACGATGGACGGCTGGTTCAGGGCAGTGGATGCGCGATCCGGCGAGGTCGTCTGGCAATTCCGTACCGAATCCGGAATCATCGGACAGCCCGTCAGCTATCGCGGCCCCGACGGGCGCCAGTACATCGCGATCCTGTCCGGGGTCGGAGGCTGGGCCGGCGCAATCGTTTCCAATGCGCTCCATCCGGCCGATCCGACCGCCGGGCTCGGCTTTGTCAACGCCACCCGCGATCTCCCCGGTCGCACCCGCGCGGGAGGAAGGCTCTATGTCTTCGCCCTCCCCCGCTAGGGCCGCCATTGTGCTCCTTCTCGCGCTCGGCGGGTGCGACCGCGAGAGCCGCGAACCGCGCGGCCGGCCCCTGCCCGAGACCGGCCCGCAAATCGCGCCGCAAAGGACGGCGATGATGAACGGCGTACCGGTCCCGACTACCGAAGACCCGCGCGCGGACGATTATGAAGGCAATGCCTATCATGTCGCTCAGGGCTACCGATATTTCGCGTGGATGAACTGCAGCGGGTGCCACGCCAACGGCGGCGGCGGCATGGGACCTCCGCTGATGGACGACGAATGGCGCTACGGCGGCAGCATGGAGCAGATCGCGGCGACGATCATCCAGGGGCGGCCGAACGGCATGCCGTCGTACCGCGGCCGCGTGACGGAGCAACAGGTCTGGCAGCTCGCTGCATTCGTCCGCTCGCTCTCGGCGCAGAACCGACAGGACGTTCTCCCCGGCCGCACCGACGCGCCGCGCAACACGGAGCCGCAGACGCTCCAGGAACCGCAGCCGGTAGTCGAGACCGGCGTCGCGAACGACTCGGCGAGCCAGGAATGATCGCACGGCGCGCCTTCGCCCTCTCTCTCGCCTTCCTGCTGGGCGGGTGCTCCGGCATCCAGTCGGCGCTCGGGCGAGACGGCCGGCACGGGGAGATTTTCGGCGGACTCTTCGCGATCTTCCTCGCGGTGACGCTCTTCGTCTATCTGATCGTCATCGCCTTCCTGCTCGCCGGGATATTTCGCCGGCGGGGCAAGCGTCAGGACGGGCTTCCCGACGAGGAAGGCGAAAGCCGCGAGGCGTCGCTTCGCAAAGGCTTGATCGGGTGGGCGGCCTTCATCGCGCTCGGACTTTCGGTTCTCACCGTCGCCAGCTTCGTCGCGGACCGGCTGATGGCGCAGGCGAGCGGGCCCGATCCGCTCCGCATCCAGATCGTAGCGCATCAATGGTGGTGGGAGGTCCGCTACGAAGACGCCGATCCCTCGCGCACCTTTCGCACCGCCAACGAGCTTCATTTGCCGGTGGGCGTCCCCGTCCAGATCACCCTAATGTCGAATGACGTCATCCATAGCTTCTGGGTTCCCAACCTCGCCGGAAAACAGGACCTCATCCCGGGACGCACGACGCAGATCGCGCTGCATCCGACTCGGGAGGGCGTCTATCGCGGCCAGTGCGCCGAATATTGCGGCTTGCAGCACGCCCGAATGGCGCTCGACGTGACCGTCGAGCCCGTCGCGGCGTTCCGGACCTGGCGGACGCAACAGCTGCTGCCCGCGCCTTTGCCTCGGACCCCGCTTCAGCAGGCCGGGCTCCGCTATGTCGAGACGCGCGAATGTGGCGCCTGCCACAGCATCGTGGGCACTCGGGCATCCGGGCAGGTCGCGCCCGACCTAACCCATCTCGCGTCCCGCCGCACGATCGGCGCCGGCACCTATCCTATGAGCCGCGGCCACCTCTACGCGTGGGTCGCCGACCCGCAGAGCGCAAAGCCCGGAAACCGCATGCCGCACATCCCGCTCGAGCCGGACCAGCTCCACGCCATCGTCGCCTATCTGGAGACGCTGCGATGACCGCGAAGATATCCCCTCGCGACCACGACCGCGACGGCGAGAAGCTGCAGGGCGAGGCGCTGCACTTCAGGCTCGAGAAGACGTGGAGCCGGGAGCCGGGCCTGTGGGGATGGCTGTCTACCACCGACCACAAGGAGATCGGTCGGCGCTACATCGTCACCGCGATGATCTTCCTCGCGCTCGGCGGCTTGGTCAGCCTGCTGATGCGCCTGCAGCTCGCCAGTCCGGAAAGCGGCCTGATCAGCGCCCAGCGCTACAATGAGCTGTTCACCATGCACGGCACGACGATGATGTTCCTGTTCGCCGTGCCGGTGATGGAAGCGATCGCGATCTACATCCTGCCGCTGATGCTCGGCACGAGGAACATCGCATTTCCGCGGCTCAACGCGTTCAGCTACTGGGCCTATCTTTCCGGCGGCATCCTGCTCTGGGCCGCCTTTCTGCTGAACATCGGTCCCGACGCCGGCTGGTTCTCCTACGTGCCGCTGGCGGGGCCGGAATTCTCGCCCGGCAAGCGCACCGACATCTGGGCGCAGATGGTGACCTTCACCGAGATCGCCGCGCTTGCCGTCTCGGTTGAGATCGTCGCGACCATCCTCAAGCTGCGTGCGCCCGGAATGACGCTGGCGAGAATGCCGATCTTCGCCTGGGCGATGCTGGTCGTCTCGCTGATGACGATCTTCTCGATGCCGTCGGTGACCCTCGCCTCGGGCTTCCTGCTCTCGGACCGGCTGGTCGGCACGCACTTCTACAACCAGTACGAATATGGCGACGCCCTCCTGTGGCAGCACCTGTTTTGGTTCTTCGGCCATCCAGAGGTCTACATCATCTTCCTGCCGGCGGCGGGCTTCGTCAGCGAGATCGTGCAGACCTTCTCGCGGCGACCGACCTTTGGCTACACCGCGATCGTGCTGGCGATCGTCGCCATCGGGCTGCTCGCCTTCGGCCTGTGGGTCCACCACATGTTCGCGACCGGGCTCCCGCGGGTCGGTTATTCCTTCTACACCGCGGCGAGCATGACCGTGGCGATCCCGTCGGGTATCCAGATCTTCTGCTGGATCGCGACGATGTGGGACGGGCGGCCACGCTTCCAGGTGCCTCTGCTCTACGTCGTCGGCTTCGTCATCACCTTCGTGCTGGGAGGCCTCACCGGCGTGATGCTGGCCAGCGTCCCGCTCGACCTCCAGCTCCACGACACGTATTTCGTCGTCGCGCACTTCCACTACGTGCTGGTCGGCGGCTCGGTCTTCCCGCTCCTCGGAGCGGTCACCTACTGGTTCCCGAAATTCACCGGCCGGATGATGTCCGAGCGTCTCGGGCAGGCGACCTTTTGGTTGTTGTTCGGCGGCTTCCAGCTCGCCTTCGCGCCGATGCATCTGTCAGGACTGATGGGGATGCCCCGGCGGGTCTATACCTATCCGGAAGGAATGGGCTGGGACCTCACCAACCTTCTCTCGACGATCGGCGCCTTCATCGTGGCACTCGCGGTGCTCATGTTCGTCGTAAACGCGCTTCTTTCGATGAAGCGCGGCCAGGCCGCCGGCGCGAATCCCTGGGACGCACCCGGTCTCGAATGGGCGACGGGCTCGCCGCCGCCGGTCTACAACTTCCCGCACATCCCCGTGGTCACCAGCCGTACGCCGCTCTGGGACAATCGCGCGAAGCTTCCCGTCATGACCGGCCTCCGCGTCGACGAGCGGGAGCAGCTCCTGACCACCGTCATCGACGCACGCCCCGACCTTCGCGAGCCGTCGCCGATCCCCACGATCTGGCCTTTCGTCGCGAGCCTCGCCCTCGCCGCTTTGTTCGTTTCGTCGATGTTCACGCCTTGGGCGGTCGTCATCGGCACGCCGCCACTCGCAGCGGCGCTCGTCGCCTGGTTCTGGCCGAAGAGCCCGGACGTCACGCCGGAGCCCGTCATCGAATGATCCCCCAGCCCCGCTTCGCCGGCGACCTCTCGACGCTGAAGACGCATGCCTTCGGCCACCGCAGCATGACCTGGTGGGGCGTGATCGCCTTTTTCCTGATCGAAGGCACCGCCTTCGCCATGGCGTTCGCCGCCTATTTCTTCCTGATGAACCTCGAGCAGGGCTGGCCGCCGCCCGACTTTCGGCCACCGGGTCTGGTTGCGGGAACGCTTTTCACCCTGCTGATCCTGCTCAGTGAAATCCCCAACACGATGCTCAAGCACGCCGCCGAGAAGGGGCAGCTGAGGAAGGTGCGCCGCCTCCTTCTCCTGATGGTCGGGCTCGCCGTGGCGATGCTCGTCCTGCGCGCATTCGAGTTCGCGTCGCTCAACGTCTGGTGGAGCGACAATGCATACGGCTCGATCGTCTGGGCCTTGCTGCTGCTCCACGCCGCGCACTTCGCGACCGACTGGGTCGATACCGTCGTGCTGGCGGGCGTGATGCACACCAGACACGGCCAGGAGGGCCGCAAGTTCGTCGATGTCGCCGAGAATGCGATGTACTGGCGCTTCGTCTGGCTGACCTGGCTGCCGATCTACGTGATGATCTACTGGATCCCGAGGTGGGCGTCGTGAGTGGGACTCGGAAAGCCGCCGAGCTGCTGCTGCCGTGGAGCGCCCTGATCGGCGGCGCGCTCGGCTGGGGCCTGTCGCACCAGATCGGCTCCAACACCATCTTCGACGGCTGCGACCCGACTGCGCTGTGGCTGGTGCTGGTCGTCGGCATCCTCGGCCTGGCGTTGACCGGCGTCGGCGCCCTCCTGTCGTGGCGGGTGCGCAGGCGCGGGGAGGCCGAGAGCGAAACGCGGCGTTTCCTCGCCCTGCTGACGACGCTGCTCGCGGCCTTGCTTGCAATCGCGATCGTCCTCCAGACGCTCTCGGCGCTGGTCATCGCGAGCTGCTTCGGATGAGACCGCTCGCGGCCCTCGCATTGCTCTTCATCGCGGCCCCGGCTGTCGCACATGACGGATCGCAGCATTCACCCGGCTGGGCGCTCGGCCTGTGGGTGACGGCGCCGCTGGCGGCGGGAGCGATCCTCTACGCTGGAGGGCTGATGCGCCTGTGGAAGCGCTCGGATCTCGGCCGCGCGTCGCTTCGACGCGACGCCGCCTTGTTCGGCCTCGGCTGGCTGACGCTCGCGGGCGCCCTGGTCTCGCCGCTGCACGAAGCGGGCGAGACGTCGTTCACGATGCACATGATCGAGCACGAGCTGATCATGCTCGTCGCAGCTCTGCTGATCGTCGCCGGCCGGCCGGGCGCTGTTTTCCTGTGGGCGCTCCCATCCGCGATGCGCCGCATGGCGGGGTCTGCGGCGCGCGTTCGGGCCTGGCGCCGGCTAGGCGACCCGATCGTCGCGACTGCCTTGCAAGCGGCCGCGATCTGCGCCTGGCACGCGCCCGCTCTGTTCGACCGGGCGCTCCGGAGCGAAGGCTGGCACGTCGCGCAGCATCTGTCCTTCGTCGCGACGGCGCTGCTATTCTGGTGGGCGATGACGAACGGCTCCGCCGGCCGGAACGGCTACGGCGTCTCGGCGATGTGCCTGTTCGTGACGTCCCTGATCGGCGGCGCGCTCGGCGCGCTGATGAGCTTCTCGGCGAGTCCCTGGTACGAAGGTTATGCGGCGCTCGGGATGACTCCGTCCGGACTCACCCCGGCCGAGGACCAGCAGCTGGCGGGGTTGATCATGTGGATTCCGGGCGGGACCGTCCATCTCGCCGCCGCCGCCTTTTTCGTGTTCAAATGGCTCCGGGCCGAGGAGGCGCGCCATGTTCTCCCGGCGGAATAGGATTGCGGCGCTCGTGCTGCCGCTGCTGGCGGTAGTCGCGCTCGCCCTCGGCGGCTGGGCGGACTACCGGCACAAGCAGGACAAGCTGCGCACTCGGGCGGAAACGCTTACGGCGGGTGATTCCGAGCGCGGTCAGCGCGCATTTATCGCTTACGGGTGTGGAGGATGCCACAGCATGCGTGGCGTTCCGCGGGCGCGCGGCCTCGTCGGGCCGCCGCTCGACGGAATCGCGAGCCGGTCGATCATCGGCGGGCGGCTCCAGAACACGCCCGGCAACCTGATGCGCTGGATCGCGGACCCGCAGGCGGTCGCACCCGGCACTGCAATGCCGCGGCTCGGCGTTACCCCGGCGGACCGACGCGATATCGCCGCTTTTCTGTACACGCGGACATGATCCCGCTCCGGCTCGTCGCGTCCCTGCTCCTCGCATCGACGCAGTTCGGCTGCGCGCGCGAGGCGGCGCGAGAGCTGCGCGTTTGCGCCGATCCGAACAATCTTCCCTTCTCGAACCGCGCCGGCGAAGGGCTCGAGAATAAGCTTGTGGACCTCGTCGCGCGCGACCTTGGCGCGCGGGTCAGCTACACTTGGTGGGCGCAGCGGCGCGGCAACGTCCGCGAAACGCTGAACGAAGGCCTGTGCGACGTCATCCCCGGCGTTGCGAGCGAGCTCGAAATGCTCGCCACGACCCGACCCTATTACCGTTCATCCTACGTGGCGGTGACGCGGGCGGATCGGCAGCTCGACATCCGCTCCTTCGACGATCCGCGCCTGCGGGATTTGCGGATCGGCGTGCAGATGGTCGGCGACGACTTCTCCAATACCCCGCCCGCACACGCCCTCGCCCGCCGCGGCATCGTCCGCAACGTCCGAGGCTACATGATCTACGGCGATTATTCGCGGCCCAATCCGCAGGCGAGCATCGTCGCCGCCGTCGCGGCCGGAGACGTCGACGTCGCGTTCGTCTGGGGCCCGGTAGCCGCTTATTTCAGCCGGTCGCAGCCGGTGCCGTTGACGGTCAGCCCGGTCTACGCATCGTCCGCCGAACGCATGCCGATGAACTTTGCGGTCTCGATGGGCACGAGGAGGCGCGACCGGGAGCTGCGCGACGAGCTAGACGGAATCCTCTCCCGCCGTGCAGGCGAGATAGGCGCCCTGCTCGAGCAATATCGCGTCCCACGCGCAGATTGACGAGCCCGGCATCAGCCGGCGAACGTCTCGAATATCGTATATCCGATGGTCGCGGCGATGCCGAAGCCGACGAAGACGCCGACCCACATCTGCCACCTCGATCCAGCCTCACTGCTATTTTCGCTCATCCTCCTCGAACGAACGATCGCGGGCGAGTTTCCTTGCCTCCACGCGCGGTTGAGGAGCAGGCGCGCCACCGCTAGCCTGGGTAGATGGCGGGATCATCGCACGCGGCGCGCTACAGCAGGATCGCGATTGTCCTTCACTGGGCGATCGCCATCCTCATCCTCGTCAATCTTCCCCTCGGCATTTTCAACGAGGAGATCGAAGCGGTTTCCGGCTCAAGCCCCATGTGGCTGCACAAGTCGATCGGTCTTTCGGTACTCGTCCTCAGCATAGCCCGCCTGGCGTGGCGGCTCGCCCACCGCCCGCCGCCGCTGCCCGAGACGGTCGGGGGCTGGCGAAGGACGGCTTCTCGCGTCGTCCACAGACTGTTCTACGCGTTCATGATCCTGGTTCCGCTGACGGGCTGGATCAGGACCTCCGCCGGCAGCTACCCGCTGACGTGGTTCGCCCTGTTCGACGTGCCGAAGTTCGCTATCGAACGAGACACGCTCGAAGCCAGCGCCGCCGCCACCGTGCACGAGGTGCTCGCCTGGTCGCTTCTCGCGCTGGTGGTGCTGCATGTCGCTGCGGCGCTTCATCACCACTACATTCTCCGAGATCGGGTGCTCGTCCGGATCCTCCCGTCGAACGGTGCGCGCCATGTTGAACGGCGCTGCGGACTGGACGATGGCCACTGATCGAATGTCCGCAACGGGCTCGCAAGCGACATTCTCGAGCTTCAGGCGACTATGTGGGATCGGATGTGGGGACGACTCGCGGTTGGCCAGTGGTCCTCGTTTTGAGATAGGGACTTATCGGTTACTGTCCGGCAGCCTCCCGGTCAGCCACTTTCCCTCGTCGAAGGGACTTCCGGGGCTGGGCTGCGTCTTCATGTAGCCCGCCAACAGGCTGGATTTGCAAGCCGGGCTCATAAGAAAAGCGGCGCGGGCGGCGGGGAAGACCCGCGCGCCCGCGCTGCGGCAGGTTCTCTTAGCGATTGTTGCTGTAAACCCTCAGCACCGTGTTGGTGCGGACGTCGATCTGGTAGATCCGCTGACCGTCCGAGCGGTAGACGATGCCGTTGCCGTCGCGGAACTGGTTGCGCAGCTCATAGGGGACGGCGCCGAGATTGGACGGCGCGCGCTGGCCGACGCCGACGCAGTCGTTACTGCCGCCGCCGAAGACGCCGCCGAGCACGTTGCCGATGATGCCGCCATTGTTGTTGCAGTCGCGGACTTCCTCATAGGCGCCCCCGCGGCCGGTATAGCCGCTATCGTAGTCGTCGCGGTCGTTGTCGGCCCAGCGGCCGTTGGCGCCGCCGTCGGCGAGGCGGAACTGCTGACGGACCGTGCGCAGCCGCTGCTGCAGGGCCATCCGCTCCTGCTGCGAGAGGCCGTTGCGGCTATACTGGGTGTGGAGGCGGTGCAGCTGGCGCAGCTGCGTGCGCAGGTTGCGCGCCTCGGTGCGGTCGATCGCGCCCGACTGGATTCCCGAATAGAGCCGGGCATCGAGTTGCGAGATGCGGCCCTCGAGGTTCGCCGCCGCCTGAGCGTTGACGGTCGACTGGGTGCCCCAGGCATTGCCGGACTGGGCCGCGGCCGGCGCAGCGAGGGCGATCGCCGAGGCTGCCGTGACTGCGATAAGAAGCTTCTGCATGGTCAATACTCCACTAGGCCCCGCCGCTTCGGGTGTATCAACGTCCGGAAGTGCAGGCTTGTTTCATGGCGGCTGGTGCAGTCCCTCGGCCCGTCGCGGCAGCAGGCCCGGTCGTCGGGCGCCCGGCGAGGGCCGCCAGCCTCGGCAACGCAACGAAAAAGACCTCGCGCCTTGCGCGGTGAGGCCTTGCTGAACGAAGCGTGCACCTGAGGTGCATCGCTCGGCGCGGCACGCGCCCGGGGACGGCCCGCCAGGATCTGCGGGGGCGGGCGCTCAGCGCTTGATGTCGGCGACCATGCCCTTGGTGGACGGGTTCGAGGCGTTGCCCTTCTTCGTCTCGGCCTTCGGCTTGCGCACTTCCTTGTTCGATCTTTTCTGGCCCTTCGCCATGGCACAGTCCTTTCGCCGCGGGATATTCCCCCTTTTACACGTCGGCGGCCGAAAGCGCGCACCAATTAGCGCGCGTATTGCCCCGGCTTGCCGGAAGCGCGAAAGGACTTGCCGCGCGGGGAGCCGTGCGGCAGCCTCTCTGCGGGGACGTGAAGGGGGCGGCGTGGAGCAGGAGCAGGTCTGGGGCGACGACGAGATCGTCGAGGAAGCGGAGCCCTATGACGGTCATCCGCTCCTCGCCACCCTGATCGGATGCTTCTTACTTGTGCTGACCGTCGGCGCGCCCGTCCGCGACGCCGCGCTGGCGACGAGCGATCGGAGCGAGGCCGCCGCCTACCAGGCAGGCCAGCTCATCGGCTCCGTCCTCATCGGAATCATCGTCTGGGCGATCGCTTATGCGCTGACCGTGCGCCGCGCCTCGCCGCGCTGGAAGATCGGCTCGCTCGTCATCCTGGTCGTGCTGTCATTGCTCGTAGGCCTGATCCGGCTCGGCGGGCGGGAGGCGGCGCTGCGCAGCGATGCGCGTGCGGCAGCGGAGCAGATGAAGCAGGTGGTCGCCGGCGACGGGCGGATGGAGGCGCCGATCGCGGGCGGCTCCGGTCCGCTTTCGCAGATGATGGCCGCCTTGCTGAATACCGCACTGGCGGACCAGCAAGCCTTCGATCGCGGCGCGACGGCGTCCGGGGTCTACCGGGTCCTGGACCTCACGTCGCTGCGGCGCGACGACCCCGCGCTGCGGGGATGCGACCGAATCGACGGCCTCGTCCTCGCCGCCCGCACCCAGGCGGCGCGCTATCCGGACCATCTCGACGCCGCGCGCGCGGCGGGCGCGCGGCATGTGCAGAGCGGCGCGCTGAGGGCCGACGAGCTCGACAGCTTCATCGCCGGCGCCTCGAACAACGAGCGCTCCTACCGGCGGAACTGGACGATCACCGGCGACTGGGCGTCCGAAGCGGCGGCCTTGTGCCGGCTGCTGGCGGCGAGGCCCTGGAGCCGGAGCGGGAGCGAGATCGTCTTCGCGGCCGACAGGGACGCGGCCGCTGCCAACGGCCATCTCCAGCGCATCAACGCTCTCGCGGCCCAGCAGCAGCGCCTCCAGGACGAGGGGCGCTCGAGGTCGCGGCGCGACCTCGAAAGGCTCAAGCTGTGAGCCGCCGCCTCTTCCCGCCGCCGCCCGCGCCGGGCGGTCCCATTTCCCTTCAATCCAGCGATGAGGTTCTCCATGCCTGAATCCCCCTGGGGCGTCCCCCGCAGCCACAGCCGCAGCTCGGCCGACGACGTCGATTTCGAGATCAAGGGCCAGGAGCTTCAATTCGTCGAGGTCGAGCTCGATCCGGGCGAGAGCGCGGTTGCGGAGGCCGGCGCGATGGTCTGGAAGGACGCCAGCGTCGAGATGACCACCGTGTTCGGCAGCGGCGCCGGCCAGGAGAGCGGCTTCATGGGCAAGCTGCTGTCGGCCGGCAAGCGGCTCGTCACCGGCGAATCGCTGTTCACGACGGTGTTCACCCATACCGGCTCCGGCAAGGCGCGGGTCGCGTTCGGGGCGCCGGTCCCCGGAGCGATCCTCCCGATCCGCCTTTCCGAGATCGGCGGAACCCTGATCTGCCAGAAGGACAGCTTCCTCGCCGCCGCCAAGGGCGTGTCGATCGGGATCCACTTCCAGCGCAAGGTGCTGACCGGCCTGTTCGGCGGCGAGGGCTTCATCATGCAGAAGCTCGAGGGCGACGGCTGGGTGTTCGTCCAGATGGGCGGCATGGTGATCGAGCGCGAGCTTCGCCCGGGAGAGCAGCTCCATGTCGACACCGGCTGCATCGCCGCCTTCATGCCCTCGGTGGATTTCGACCTGATCGGCGCCGGCGGCGTCAAGAGCGCCCTGTTCGGCGGCGAAGGCCTGTTCTTCGCCCGCCTGACCGGCCCCGGCAAGGTGTGGATCCAGTCGCTGCCTTTCTCGCGCCTCGCCGGACGGATGCTCCAGGCGGCGATGCCCGCCGGCGGCGGCAATCGCGGCGAAGGTTCGCTGCTCGGGCCATTGGGCGAGTTCATCCAGGGGAACTGACATGCGCATCGCCGCCATCGCATCCTGCGCGGCCCTCCTGCTCGCTGCCGGCGCCTGCCGCAGCGAGGACAAGGGTCCGCAGAACGATGCCGCTGCGGCAGCGCCGGCCGCGAACGCCGCGGCGGAGACGCTCACGAACGTCGCTGCGCCCGCCAATGTCGCGACCCCTGCCGTGGCGCGACGCCATGTCCTGACAGGCCGCGGGCTGGAGCCGGGCCTCATCTTCGGCATTACGCGCGAGCAGGCGGTCGCGGCGGCGACGTCCGCGTTCGGAGCGCCTACCCGCAGCGAGCACAACGACGAATGCGGCGAAGGGCCGATGGACTTCGTCAGCTTCGACGGCCTGCAGCTCGGCTTCCAGGAGGGCCGTCTCGCCGGCTGGTCCCTGAGCGAGGCGCAGCCGCGCCTGCGCACCGCCGGCGGTATCGGCATCGGCAGCCCGCGCAGCGCGCTTGGCGGCGCCGAGGTGGACGAGGATTCGAGCCTCGGGCCGGAGTTCGCCGTCGGCGGGGTCGGCGGCATCCTCGATCAATCCGGCGTGCGCGTGGAGGCTCTGTGGGCGGGGCTGCCGTGCCAGTTCCGCTAGGCTTCGGGGTCCTCGCGGCCGCCGCGCTGTTGCTCGCCGGCTGCGGCGACGGCGAGAGGAACCGCGCGGATGCGAACGCAGTGACCAGCGTTCCCCCGCCCGTTGCGAATGCGTCTGGCGAGGCACCTCCGGCCAGCTCCGCCGCGCCGCCGGCGGCCGCGCCGCGTACCGCGCCCTGGTCCGCCACCGGCTATGCGTTCAACGGCACCGAGCCCTTCTGGGGCGGCTCCGTCACCGGCACCACGATCCGCTACATGGTCCCCGAGGACCAGTTCGGCGACGTGGTCGAGACGGATGTCGCTTACGCCGCCGAAAGCGAGACCTACAGCGGACGCTATCGAGGGCGGCCGTTCGTCCTCACCCTCGTCCGCGGCGCCTGCTCGGACGGCATGTCCGAGCGCGCCTACGCTTTCAACGCGACCCTCCAGGTGCTCGGCGAGACCCGCCGCGGCTGCGCCGATCCGCAATGATCAGGATCGTGACCGAGGCGCTGCTCCCGCATCCCCGGGAGCGCGTGTGGGCCGTGCTGACCGACTTCGCGCGCTATCCCGAATGGAATCCCCTCGTCCTCGAGGCGGAGGGCGAGCCCGCGGCCGGCGCGCGCCTCCGCCTGCTGATCGCGCGGCCGGACGGATCGGGGAGGCACGATCGACTGTCCGCGCGCATTGTCGAGCTCGAGCGGGGGGCGAGGCTCGCCTGGCGCGGCAGCATTCCCCTGCTCTTCACCGGCCGCCACTGGTTCGCCCTCGCCGATGCCCCTTCCGGGACGCTCTTTCGGCACGGCGAGGATATGAGCGGGCTCTTTCCGCTGATCGGCGGCGCCCGCATGGCGGCGCGCTACCGGCCCGGCTATGATCGGTTCAACGCCGCCCTCGCCGCCCGCCTCGCCGCGGCGGCGGCGGCGTGACGCGTTCTGCGGCCCGGGGCCGCAGGTCCTTGTAACTGCACGATTGTCTCCAGGTCCGGTTCGTGCTCAATCTGCGGCGTCGGCGCGTCGCGCGCCGGCGACGATTCCCGCGGGGACGGGACGAGGGGGGTGAATGAAAAGGGCAATCCTGTTCGCCGGGGCGGCAGCCCTGGCGGGACTTGCGGCGCCGGCTGCGGCTCAGCAGGCGGACTTCCGGGCCTGCGACGGCTTCCGCGCCCCCGGCCGCGACGCGGACGGCATGCAGCGGCGGGCGCGGCCGATCTTCTCGACGATGCTGCCCGTCCTCGGCACCACCATCCCGCGCGAGCTCACCCGCGAAGCCGGCGCAGCGGGAATCAAGGCCTGCGACGACGCCCTCGCTTCGCCCCTCCTGCTGCCGGCTTACGCGCTGCGGCGGGCGAGCCTGCTGCGCGCCCGCGGCCTCTATCGGCTGGCGGCGCGGGAGGACCAGGCCGCGCTCGCCGATTTCGCCGCCTCCGACGAAGCGGCGGCCGCCGCCAACGACCTCTATTACCGCCGCAGCCTCGGCCTCGGGACCGCTTTGCTGCGCGCTTATGCCCACCACCTCGGCGGGCGGCGCGACGACGCGGTCGCGGGAGCGCGGGCCGTGCTCGAGGCGCGGCCGACCGATCCCGAGAGCGGCTCGGCGGCGGCCGATCTGATCCTCGCCGCGACGGGCGACTGGGACGTCTACACCCAGACCGTCCGCGGCGTCGCGCGCTACGATCCGGGCCTGCTCGTCCCCCTTTACATCGTCTCCACCCTGCGCGGCCGCTTCGAGGAGGCGCTGGCGCTGCAGCCGCAGATCGTGTTCGGGGTCCCGTCGACCCGCGGCGGCTCGCTGGTAGGCGGGCGCGGCTCGCTCATCGCGAACAATTTCATGACCCAACTCGACATCGACGGCTCCGGGGCCTTTGCCCGCGCCGCGCTCGGGAGGCGCGCCGAGGCCGAGGCCGAGATCGCGGCGCTTGCCGAGCGGGTCGAAGCCGCGCTGCGAGCGCCGACTCCCCCTGCGCCCGAAGCCGATCAGCGCGAATATCGCCGGGCCAACGATCGCTACCGGCAGATCGAGCCGCGCGCCGAGGAAGCGCGGGGCCGCCTCGCATTCTGGCGGCGGCTGGTCGAGCTCAGGGCGATGATCGACAGCGGCCGCGCCGCCGAGGCGGCGGAGCAGCTGACCGAGAGGCCGCTCGGCAACAGCATTTACGGGCTCACCATCTACGAAGCGCTGGCCCGGGCGCGGCCCGAGGCTCGCGCAATGGTCGAGCCGAGGATCGAAGCGGCGCGGACGGCGGTGCAGGCGCAGCTCGCGCGCATCGCCGAGCTCGGCCTGTCCTCGCTCGGCCGCCGGCTTCCCGAATCCGAGGATGCGCGGCGGCTTCCGGGCTATAATGGCGGCTCGGACGGGTTCCTGGGCGGCGACGGCTTCATGTCGCGGCGCGCGGTGCTGGAGGGCGCGCGCACCGTGAAGTTCCAGAGCGACGACGGAACCGCCGCGACCAACGCCGAAATGGCCCTCCTCCGTGCCGCGGAGCTTGCCCAGGAGCAGAACAAAGGCGGCTTCATCGTCCTCGACCGGCGCGTGCTGCAGCGGACCCTGGTCACCCGGCAATATGGCGCGGTGATCGACACCGACCATGAGGGCTTCGTCGCCGAGCTCGACGTGGTGTTCGCCGACGCGAACGCCTTGCCGGCCGGTTTCGAGCAGTCCGGCTGGCGCTTCGTCGACGCCGCGGACGTGATCGCGCGGCTCGGTCCGGTCTACCGCCGTCCCGCCGACGCGTCCCGGCGCCGCCGCACCTGAGCGCGACTATCGGGCCGCGTGGGGGTGGACAGGACCCGGCGCAGAACATAAGCCGAACGCATGCCCGCCCTCGATCTCCGCGAAAAGCTCGCAATCCTCGCCGACGCCGCCAAATACGACGCCTCCTGCGCCTCGTCCGGATCGGCGAAGCGCGACAGCCGCGGCGGGAAGGGCATGGGCTCGACCGAGGGCATGGGCATCTGCCACGCTTATGCGCCCGACGGCCGCTGCATCTCCTTGCTCAAGATCCTGCTGACCAACAGCTGCATTTTCGATTGCCATTACTGCATCAACCGGAAGAGCTCCAACGTCCGCCGCGCCCGATTCACGCCGGCCGAGGTCGTCCGCCTCACGCTCGATTTCTACAAGCGCAACTATATCGAGGGCCTGTTCCTCTCCTCCGGGATCATCCGCTCGCCGGACTACACGATGGAGCGGATCGTCGAGGTCGCGCGGTCGCTGCGGGAGGACCATGACTTTCGCGGCTACATTCATCTCAAGACCATCCCGGACGCCGATCCCGAGCTGGTCCGCCTCGCCGGGGTCCATGCCGACCGGGTCTCGATCAACGTCGAGCTGCCCACCGCCCGCGGCCTCCAGCGGCTGGCGCCGGAGAAAGACGGCGCCAGGATCGAGGCGGCGATGAAGGCCATGCGCGCCGCCATCGAGGACGGCGCCGACGCAAAGCAGCGCTACCGCTCCGCCCCTGCCTACGCGCCGGCCGGCCAATCGACGCAGATGATCGTCGGTGCGGACAGCGCGTCGGACGGCGAGATCATCGGCCGGGCGAGCGCGCTCTACGACCGCTTCCGCCTCCGCCGCGTTTATTATTCCGCTTTCTCGCCGATCCCGGACGCGTCGGCCGTGCTCCCGCTGAAGCGGCCGCCGCTGATGCGCGAGCACCGGCTCTACCAGTCGGATTGGCTGATGCGCTTCTACGGCTTCGCCCCTGGCGAAGTGGCCGACGCCGCCGGCGCCGACGGCATGCTGCCGCTCGACATCGACCCGAAGCTCGCCTGGGCGCTGAAGCATCGGGGCGGCTTTCCCGTCGACGTCAACCGCGCGCCGCGCGAGCTGCTGCTCCGGGTGCCCGGCCTCGGCGTCAAGGCGGTCGACCGCCTGATCGCCTCGCGCCGGCATCGCCGCCTGCGCCTCGACGACGTCGCCCGTCTCACCGCCTCGATCGCCAAGGTGCGGCCGTTCCTGATCGCGACGGACTGGCGGCCAAGCCTGCTCACCGACCGCGCCGACCTTGCGGCGCGGCTCAAGCCGGGGGAAAACCAACTCGAGCTGTTCGGGAGCTAAAGCATGCGGATCGTCCGCCTCTCTTCCGAGGACGATTTCGAAGGCTGGCGCGACGCGGCCCGCGCGCTGGCCAGCGCAAACGTGCCGGCGGAAGAGGTGGGCTGGCAGGTCGGAGCGGCCCGGAGCCTGTTCGAGAGCGATGCCGCGCCGCTCCCCGCGGCAGCGCCCTTCCCTGTGCCGCGCGCCTTCGTCGAGCTCGCCGCCAGCGTGATCTGCCATTGCGATCCCGAGCGCTTCGCCTTGCTCTACGCCTTGCTGCGCCGCCTACGCGCGAATGCGAAGGCGCTGGACGATGCCGCCGACCCGCTCGTCCGCCGCGTCGAGGCCATGGCCAAGGCGGTCCGGCGCGACATCCACAAGATGCATGCCTTCGTCCGCTTCCGCGAGGTGCCGGCCGGCGACGGGGCGCGCTTCGTCGCCTGGTTCGAGCCCGAGCATCACATCGTCCGCGCCGCCGCGCCCTTCTTCGCGCGGCGCTTCGCCAACATGGACTGGTCGATCCTGACGCCCCGCCTCTCCGCGCATTACGACGCGGGCGAGCTCAGCTACGGGCCGGGCGCGGCGCGGGCCGACGCCCCGGGCGAAGACCCCGTGGAGGCGATCTGGAAGACCTATTATGCCTCGATCTTCAATCCGGCGCGGCTGAAGGTCGGCGCGATGACGAAGGAGATGGCGCGCAAATATTGGAAAAACATGCCCGAGACGGCGTTGGTGGGGGAGCTGGTGGCGGGCGCGCAGGCGCGGGAGGCGCGGATGGTCGAGCGGTCGCGAAACGAGATCGGCGGCAATGTAGCCCCGGCCTGGCAGGCGCTGCGCGACGAGGCCAAAGGCTGCACGCGCTGCCACCTCTACAAATGCGCGACGCAGACCGTGTTCGGCGAAGGCCCGCTCGATGCGAAGATCCTGTTCGTCGGCGAGCAGCCGGGCGACCAGGAGGATCTGGCGGGGCGGCCCTTTGTCGGCCCGGCCGGGCAGTTGTTCGACCGCGCTCTGGGCGATGCCGGCGTCGACCGGTCCGCGGCCTACGTCACCAACGCGGTCAAGCACTTCAAGTTCGAGCAGCGCGGCAAGCGGCGCATCCACTCGAAGCCGGAGGGGGGCGAGATCGACGCCTGCCGCTGGTGGCTGGAGCAGGAGCGCGCCTTGCTTCGCCCTCCGCTCACCGTCGCTCTCGGCGCCACCGCCGCGCGCTCGCTGTTCGGGCGGGTGACGACGATCGGCGAGCGC
>Ga0196965_1000032_pt1 | contig 121399 bp, 136 predicted proteins | sample S1_20metaG_FD_148668 | JGI IMG/M metagenome (GOLD analysis project Ga0196965, IMG submission 148668) | Soil microbial communities from Anza Borrego desert, Southern California, United States - S1_20 | ecosystem: Environmental > Terrestrial > Soil > Desert | place: USA: California | collected...
CACGGTAGCTATCTTAGAGGGCGTTTATCAGACAGGAAAAACTTGTACCGCGGATTTTATGCAAAACATGACTATCGTCTTTGATGATTTCCTACCGCGCTGGAATTACCGCGCGCTTCCACAGCGAGACTGATATCGGGAAGTTATTTTTGACGATATCCTAAGGAGAGCTATGATTAATGCAATTCTGCAAACTAACGTAAAAAGATATAAGGTCACGACAGCTAATTTTCAACTGTAGATTGGAAATATCTTTTGTGGCCCGCCCAAGCAAAGGCTTACGCCATCAAAATTTCATAAGCGCTTAAGTATTAACGGATGCAGCGCAGGCTGGGCTGGAGCTTGGCGGAAACCCGGCACGGGCGGCGTCGAATTGCTGGGTTTCCGATCCAATCTCTTTCCAAATCAAAGGACCGGTGCAAGTTGTCATCGGTGAGTTCGACCTCGCCTTCTGCGGCGACCTCGTGAACTGCTCCGACAAGGCCGCAGTGCAGAACTTCGAGAGGGCCTTCTACAGTGCCGAAGCGTGCGTCGATACGGCCGTGATCAGCGATTCGGGCCATGACCTCAATTTACACGCCAACGCGAATGCAGCCTACAGCCAAATGCTGTCCTGGGCTGATCGCGCCGTCGGCAGCACCCCAGGCGCCGCACCACAGCCTTGTGCTACGCCCTGAGCCCGGTTGTACCGGGCGCCTTGTTCGCCAGACGGGATATGCATCCTGTCCACATAGACTGTAATCCTGGTAGGGTACGCAGTGCGTACCTTTTGGATTTAATTTATCTGTACATTAAAAAAAGGTACGCGATGCGTACGAGACTGTGAAAGAATCCAGAATTGTTCTCTTTGAGACCTATATGTTGTTATATACAAATATAAAATACACAATATATTGTGGTTAAAATTTCAAAAAACGAATACTTTCACAGTCTCGTACCCTACCGGGTTTCGAATGTCGGGTTTAGCAATCCAACCTACCCCCTACCGCCCTAAAACCGCCATCAATGCGAAAGGCAAAAAAAGCCCCAGTGAAGGGGCTAGATAGATAGAACCAAGGAGGGCAATGATTAATGCAATTCTGCTAGTTCGTGAAAAAGGTATAGTACCGAGGGAGCAAATTTTCAACTGCAGACTGGAAATATTTTTTGCCGTCGGCGCAAAGGACTGCCTCGGCAAAAATTTGCAAGCATTCCAGCATGAACGGATACGATGAAAGGAAACGAAGTTTAGCGCAGCATGTCAATTTGAAAACTTGGTTAAATTTCAGGACGGCTTCGAAATGCCGGGGCCGGCGACCCAGCCTGCCCGCCAACCGGATAACACACTGGAGAGAGCTATGAAACAAACATGCAAGACAGTTGCCCTGTGCGCAATGGCGCTAAGTGTCCCCGTCACCGCCAACGCGGAACTGCTGGCGCTGCTCAATTACGAGAGCAAGGTTGGCCAGCCGAACCGGCGCGAAGGCATTGCCGTCATAGACGTCGACCCGAACTCGCCGAACTTTAACAAGATCCTCAAAGACACCCCGCTGCCCCCGGACTTCGTGGCGCACCATATCTATTACAACCGAGATATGACCAAGGCGTATGTCACCTCGCTCGGACACACCGCGCTCTACATCTATGACATGGCGAAATTTCCCGATTCGAAAACGGCCGTGCCACTTCCGAACTGCAAGGTCGGGGAAGACATCACGTTCTCGGCCGACAAAAAGCGCTGGTTCCTGAGCTGCATGGGCTCCAGCAACGTTATCGTGGGCGACGCCCAAACGGACAAACCCATAGGAACCATCGACAGCGGCGACTCCCCCGACAAATTCATCAAGTACCCGCATGGCATCATGCTGAACGATGCGCTGGACCGGATCTTCGTCACCAGCACGGTAAGCCCCACCGACCCCGAGGACGCCGGCGAGACCGTCACGATCATCGAGGCCTCGACGCAGAAAATTCTTTCGACGCATAAGCTCTCGACCAAACCCTCCCCTTCGCGAGAAGCGCCCGTTGAAATACTCTTTGCACCGGGCCAAAACCCTCCGCTGGCGTACATCGACAATATGTACGGCGGCACACTCTGGACCGCGACCTGGCGCCCTCAAACCAAGGATTTCGGCTTTCATCAGGTATTCGATTTTGTCGGCACCGGCCAAAATCTGCCGCTGGAAATGGGCTTCAATGACAAAGGCGACCGCCTTTTCGTCACCACGGCCAAGCCGGGCGCCTTCAATATCTTCGACATCGCCGCGCCTTACGAGCCGAAGCTTCTTGCCATAATCCCGACCGCAGGAGGCGCTCACCACTTCGTCATTTCGCCTGACAGCCGCTACGCCTTCGTCCAGAACAGCTTCGTCAATCTTCCGGAGATGGACGATGGCTCTGTCAGCGTCATCGACCTGACGCAAAACAAAGTGGTCGCAACGGTTGACGTCCTGAAAAAGGCCGGACTGACGCCGAACTGCATCATCGCCATGCCGAACTGGCACAAGCATGTCCATTAAAGAAAAAGTTCGCCGCCTCCCCGGATAGCCACGGCCCTTCACAGGGATCAGCTTATCTGTCTTATGCAGGCCGGGCTGATAAACCCGGCCTGCACATTCATACATAACCCGACGGAACTATTGCTGCCGACGGCCCAATGAAGCAAAAAAATCGATGAGCGCGTCGTTAATAGCCGGCCACTGCGCATGCAGTTTATCGCCTTCGCAGTACCAGGTTTTAACGTCATTGGCACAGCCGGAATAGCCGAAACAACCGTTGACCAGCTTGTCCGGGATCGGGTCGCATTTATTGCAGGCGGCCCACCAGCCCGACGACTCGAGGCCATAGCCGGGAAAGAGGTGATCGTTGGCGCTGTGCATGACCATGACCGGCAGCGGTTTCGGGCATTGGCGGTCACGCAGGTCCTGATAACTGATGCCGGCGGCGCTGGGGGCTATGGCGCTTGGAATGTGCCGGGTTCCGGCCATGAACGCCAAAGCCATCGCCGCAGTGCCGCCGTCGGAATGGCCGGTGATAAAAATCCGCTTTTCATCGATGCACCACTTTTCGGCCACCCGCTTGGGGATAGTGCCCAGTTCAATGGTTGTGGTAGGCGACAATTCCGGATGGTCCGCATAGGCGACGATGAAGCCGGCCGTGGTCGCAGGAAGCGTCAGGCCCGTGGTCTTTTCGGTCTTGGCCCGGTTCGAGCCGGCCGGCGACAAGACCAGCAACAGCGGGTGGGCAATAGAAGGATCGTAATTGAGCGGCGTGCGGACGTTGTACTTGATCCCATCCTGGGTCGATTCGCCGTAACTGGCGCCGGCTTCGCCGGTCAGCAGATCCGGTCGGCAGCGGCCCTGGGCCGGTTCAGGCCGGTAAGAGGCCGTGCCCATTTGGGCAAAGTTGCCGCTATTGTCCATAAGCAACAACGCGAAAGCCAGCAAAACCGGCAACAGAAATAACACCGCCAGCCATTTGTTACGCGAAGTCAGATAAGGCTTTAAGCGGGAAAAATTGATCATCATGGATCTCCGGGGGGGTGTATCGTCTTTCGGATTCGGGACGGCGCTTGGGTGGTTATGCTTTCGGGACTTCCCGAGACTTTTCCTTCATCAGGACAAATCTGATCATTGCATAGACCGCCAACAACAGGCCAAGGGTGGTCGCCAGCAACGGACTGAAACTTTTCCGGTCGGCGTCTTCAATACCCACTGAAAATGGAATATGGGTGTCGAGGCGCTTGTCCTTATCGACGATGGCGATATGCGCCAGATAATTGCCCGCGCCGTGCTGGCGGAAATCGACCATGCCGGTTGCGGTGCCGGTTTTTATTTTTTGCGGTTCCTGGTAAAAAATCCGGGTGCCTTCCGGTTCCTTGGTAACCTCGAATTCGACGCTGAAATTGCGCAATTGCTTGCCCTCGTAATCGAAAACCAGATGAGTCTCGCCGAGTTGCGGAATCGCCTTGCAATACTCCCTGTTACCTGACAGTGCCGGCGTATAGGCGGTGAAATGCACGCGTTCGAGACCCACGCGGATATTGCAGGCATCGATTTCATCGACGGCGCCGCGATGGGCCTGCGCTGCGAAGGGGACGCCGGCCAGCAGAAAAAAAAGCAACATCAGCCGTATATCATAATTGCGGCGGCAGTGCCGCCGAATGCCTGGGGTATGGTGTTTGTTCATGGAAACTCCTGCCGTGCCTTACTGGAAATCGAAGGTTTCGACTTCGGAAATCAGAAACAAAGGCGCGCCGCCGCTGGAAATTTCCATGGCATGTCTGGCCGTTTCCTGGCCGCCCTCGGAATGCAGGCAGGCCTCAAGCTCGGCCATCGACGGGAAATACACTTCGGCGATACGATGAAAAGGAGCCGGCGTATTGCCCGCGGTTGAAGTAATCCGCGAAGCGACGAAGCGGGTTTTGCCGGCCAGTTTTTCGACAGCCATCGGCACATGCTCTTCCGTATAGCGCCGTTCGAACACGGCCAGGTCGGCAGGCACCGGGTACATCACAATCAATTTTGCAGCTTTCATAGCTTTCTCATATAGTCGTTGACGGGTTGGGCTATGTAAAACCTATTGATAGGGTTTGTAAAATACAGGCTATCTATGGAACAATAGGTTTTTCCTATCTATGAGGCCGTCTAATCATGGAAATGCATCAGATTCGCTACTTCCTGGCGGTGTGCGACCAGGGCACTTTCACGCGCGCCGCGCAATCCGCCTATATCTCCCAACCCTCCTTGACGCAGGCGATCAAGAAACTGGAAGAGGAACTGGGCGGTGAGTTGTTCAGCCGGGACAGAACCGGTTGCCGGCTGACTGACTTGGGACGTCTGGTTGAACCCAATCTCCGGCAAATCTTCCGTGAAGCCCAGGCGATCAAAGCCGAGGCCATACGCTTTACCCGCTTGAACACCGTTCCCTTGCGGGTCGGCATGATGGCCACCATCAACTCGCATCGCTTGAGTTCCATTTTTGCCGACTATCAGCAGGCTTATCCCCGCATCGAGCTGGAATTGATCGTCGACAGCGAAAGCAGCTTGCTGACGCAATTGAATGCCGGCTATCTGGATCTGGTGATTAGCGCGCCGACAGACTTACAGGAAGGAGCCTATCAATTTCTGCCGCTTTACGAGGAACGCTATGTCGTCGCCTTCAGCGCCAGACATCGCTTCAATCAATCGCAGCGTATCGATTTAAAAGCGGTTCAATCGGAACCCTATCTGGACCGGCTCAACTGCGAACTGCGCGACAAGCTCAAAAGCGTTTGTCAGGACAGGCACATTGATCTGTACCCCACCTACCGCAGCAACAGCGAGGAATGGATACTGAACATGGTGCGGGCCGGGATCGGCGTCGCGCTGATGCCGGAATTCACCGTGCCGAAGGATGCGGAGCATGTGAAATACCGCTATCTGGCCGACCCGGAAATCAGCCGCACTATCTACGCGATTTATCAACAGCAGGTTTCACCTAAACCCGAACTGCAAGACTTGCTGGCAAAATTGAGATTGGGGTTGTAGCTGAGAGACCGGGCTATCAGTGACGGTACGGGTAGTTCTGGTACGCATCGCGTACCTTACTCAATGCCAACGATTTTTTAATCTTTAAATAAGGTACGCGATGCGTACGAGACTGTGAAAGTATTCGTTTTTTGAAATTTTAACCACAATATATTGTGTATTTTATATTTGTATATAACAACATATAGGTCTCAAAGAGAAAAATTCTGGATTCTTTCACAGTCTCGTACCCTACCTGGCTAAATTTTAGTGCCGCCATTTATCGATCTCCCACATAAGCTCTGTAGGGTACGCATCGCGTACCTTATTCAATACCAACGATTTTTAATCTTTAAAGGTACGCGATGCGTACCCTACCTGGCTTACCAACCCAGCCTACCGCGCTGGCGGAAACCCAGCTTTGGCTGGCTCCGAATGCCGAGTTTACCACCTGGCCTACCCGCGCTTATTCATTTTCTCGACGTGCTTAAGTGAGCATCTAACTGCTTTTCCAGCGCACTTACTTTTACTTCTATAATTCCAACTTTATTAACCACTGCTTCATTTTTATCTATATTATTCTCCGCCTCTTTCAAATCATCTTTAATATGCTCGACATCTGATTTAAGTACGGAAATAGCTTCCCTGTTATTTGCAATATCTGAATTTACAGAGATAAGGGTTGAAAAATAGGTCACAACAGCAGTCAGAATAAGGCCACCGCCATACGTTAAAACCTCTTTTGAGCTAAAGCTAGATTCACTGCTTGCCAATTGTGGAGCGCTAGATGCTCGCACATAACTTTCAGGGCTAGATGGCGAAGAGGAAGTTGTAGACTCAGCAAATGGGGTATTAGTTGATGTTGAACTAGCTGTCATTTAATCAATCCTTCAATCTCCGACTCTGTCATTTTAGGAGCATACTTTTGAGACAGCTTTGATAGAGTCTCATAATCGAAATGAGAGCCGTGCTTCACAATATTATTTATATCTCTAAGAATTAGAATTCCTTTTTCTTGTATCCCATTTGTGACAGCTTCAGCCGCGCTTATTTCCAAAATATCGTTAATTTTATAGCCAAATGAGTCACTTTGCTTGTTATAACGTAGACTTAATTCCTCTGAACCATCAACTGCACTTGTAAAGTATTTGTTTCGCAGGGTTCGAATAGGCATGTTATCTTTATGAAAATAACGGGCTACCATTCCAAATCTGACTATTTCCTGTTTTTCTAGAATGTACTTAATTAATCCAGATACCTTGGCATTAAAATCTTTTAGAATATCGCTATTTGATTTATCTTCATTGATTCTTGATACAGTAAAATCAATTCTAGATCTTGAAATATTGCAACCATAACTGCCATTGCTCGATCTTAAAATGATTACTGGCACCTCTGGAGGCAACTCCCGAGGCGTAGGTATCATTTGTGGCATAGCATCAAACAAATTGAGCATTCTCGAATTCAAGTCGGCAAAATCAATATCTGGCCGATCTACTATGTCCTTCAGAAAAAACGCAAATTGCAAGTTTATTATTTTGGTTTTCATTACTTCTCCATAATTTAAATATCCGGCAAGACATAACAATTTATTAACTAAACATGGATATTTTACAGGATCTTCTCAAACTCAAGTATTAGAAATATATTTCAAGATCAGTTCTCTAATCAGGGTAATATGAAAATACGCGTAAAAAAACAGTTTCAAGATAATCATTTTTTATCGGAAGTATCTGCCCATACTGAGCTTAGGCCTTAACGCAAATCCGCATAGACAACTCCGAAATATTAGTCCTAACACTTCAACCTACACCAATCCTCGATTTTGTAGCATTTCCTACAATCCCCTCCCCCACCAACCCCAACAAAATCAACAATCGCCAACCTGGCACAATCATTGCTCTACCCAAAGTAAAACAAAACTACCGGTCAGAGCCATGAAATCAACCAAAGACATTGCTGAACTTCTGGACGAACCCTCCTGCGAGCACAACAAGAAGGAGAAGTCCGGCTGCGCCAAGCCTAAGCCCGGCGCTTCGGCGGGCGGGTGCGCGTTTGACGGGGCGCAGATTGCGCTGTTGCCGATTGCCGATGTCGCGCATATCGTGCACGGGCCTATCGCCTGCGCCGGCAGTTCCTGGGACAACCGCGGCACGCGCTCTTCCGGCGCGAGCCTGTACCGCATCGGCATGACCACGGACCTGACCGAGCAGGATATCGTCATGGGCCGCGCCGAGAAGCGGCTGTTCCATGCCATCAAGCAGGTCATTGAAACCTACCAGCCGCCGGCCGTGTTCGTGTACAACACTTGCGTGCCGGCGCTGATCGGCGACGATATCGGCGCGGTGTGCCGGTCGGCCGAGGAGCGCTGGGGCGTGCCGGTCGTGCCGATCGACAGCGCCGGCTTTTACGGCACCAAGAATCTCGGCAACCGCATCGCCGGCGATGCCATGTTCAAATATGTGGTCGGCACGCGCGATCCCGACCCGCTGCCGCTGTCGGTCCAGCGCGCCGAGATCAAGATTCACGACGTGAACCTGATCGGCGAATACAACATCGCCGGCGAGTTCTGGCATGTGCTGCCGCTGTTCGATGAACTGGGCCTGCGCATTCTGTGCACGCTGTCCGGCGATGCGCGTTTTCGCGAAGTGCAGACCATGCACAAAGCCGAAGTCAATATGATGGTGTGCTCGAAGGCCATGCTCAACGTCGCGCGCAAGCTGAATGAAAAGTACGGCACGCCCTGGTTCGAAGGCAGTTTCTACGGCATTACCGACACCAGCCAGGCCCTGCGCGATTTCGCCAAGGCGATCAACGATCCCGACCTGACCGAACGCACGGAACGGCTCATCGAACGCGAGGAAACCCGCATCCGCGCCGAGCTGGCGCCGTGGAAGGAACGCCTGAAAGGCAAGCGCGTGCTGCTGTTTACCGGCGGCGTGAAAAGTTGGTCGGTGATTTCGGCGCTGCAGGATCTGGGCATGGTGGTCGTGGCGACCGGCACCAAGAAATCGACGGAGGAGGACAAGGCTCGCATCCGCGAACTGATGGGCGAGGATACGCTGATGATCGAGGACGGCAGCCCGAGGGAACTGATCCGCATCGTGCACGATTACAAGGCCGACATCCTGATCGCGGGCGGCCGCAACATGTACACGGCGCTGAAGGCGAAAATCCCGTTCCTCGACATCAACCAGGAACGCGAATTCGGCTACGAAGGCTATCAGGGCATGCTGGAACTGGTGCGGCAACTGGCCTTGACGATGGAAAGCCCGGTCTGGGAATCGGTCAGGGCGCCGGCGCCGTGGAAGAAGACGAAGGTGGCGGCATGACCGAGATCCTGAAACGCAACAAGGCGCTGTCGGTCAGCCCGCTGAAAGCCAGCCAGCCCATCGGCGGTTCGCTGGCGACATTAGGATTCAACCGTGCCATGCCGATGCTGCACGGCTCGCAAGGCTGCACGGCGTTCGCCAAGGTGTTCTTCGTGCGCCATTTCCGCGAGCCGATTCCGCTGCAAAGCACGGCTATGGATCAGAGCAGTTCGGTGCTGGGCGCGGACGAAAACGTGGTGGTTGGCCTCAAGACCATCGCGGAGAAGTCGCGCCCGGCCCTCATTACCATCCTGACCACGGGCCTGGCCGAGACGCAGGGCGCCGATGTGCATCGCAACGTCCGCGAGTTCAGGGCCGCCCATCCCGAATTCGACGATGTGGCCGTGGTCGCGGTCAACACGCCCGATTTTACCGGCAGTGTCGAAACCGGCTATGCGGCGACGCTGACCGAAATCATCCGCACGCTGGTGCCCGATGCCAAGGAGTCCGGCACGCTGCCGGGCTGGCGCCGGCGCCAGGTGAACGTGCTGGTCAGCTACATGCTGACGCCGGGCGATCTGGAAGCGCTGTGCGATATCTTTGAACAGTTTCAACTGCGGCCGGTGTTCGTGCCGGACCTGTCCGACTCGCTGGACGGCTGCCTGACCGAGGACGATTTCAGCCCGGTCACGATCGGCGGCACGCCGCTGTCGGAAATGGCGACACTGGGCCACGCGAAGGCGACGGTCGTGATCGGCGCCTCGCTGCAGAAAGCGGCCGACCTGCTGGAAGAAAAGACCGGCGTGCCGACTTACCGGTTCGACCATCTCTACGGCCTGCACGCCAACGATGCCCTGATCTCGGCGCTGTCGGAAATCAGCGGCATGGACGTGCCGGAACGCATCGAGCGCCAGCGCGCGCAATTGCAGGACGCCATGCTCGACACCCACTTCATGCTCGGCCAACTGCGCATCGCCATCGCGGCCGACGCGGACCTTTTGCATGCGCTGGTCGATCAGGTGCAGGAAATGGGCGCCGAGGTCGTGGCCGCGGTCACGTCCTGCAATACGCCGCAGCTGGAGCGCATTCCGGTCGCCAGCATCAAGATCGGCGATCTGGAGGACATGGAGCAGATCGCCAAAGCCAACAACGCGCAGCTGGTGATCGGCAATTCGCACGCCGTCGATAGCGCCGAGCGGCTCGGCACGCCGATCCTGAGAGCCGGCTTTCCGCTCTACGACATCATCGGCGGCTACCAGAAAACCTGGATAGGCTACAAGGGCGCGCGGCAGACGCTGTTTGATCTGGCCAATCTGGTCATCAATCACGCGCACGAGGAAATCCCCGTTTACCGCTCGGTTTACGCGCAGAAACCGGCCAACGAAGCCAGCGCATCGCCATGTCATTAAGCAGAAGACTGCACGTCGTGCAAAGTAAAGATGAGAGCAAATTTATGGATACCGCATTGAAAATCGCTTTTGCCACCACCGATATGGAATACGTCAACCAGCATTTCGGCTCGGCCAGGTCGTTCGCGGTTTACGCCGTCGACATGGAAAACTCCGAGCTCATGGAAGCGGCGCAGTTCGGCGAACTGGCGCAGGACGGCAACGAGGACAAGTTGTCCGTGAAAATCCAACTGCTGGACGGCTGCGCGGCGGTTTACTGCCAGGCCATCGGCGCTTCGGCCGTCAACCAGCTGATCGGCAAGGGCATACAGCCGGTCAAGGTGCATGAGGGCAGCAAGATCAAGGACCTGATTGCCGATCTGCAGAACGAATTGAAGGCCGGCCCGTCCAGCTGGCTGGCGAAAGCCATCAACAAGCAAAAAAGCCCCGATCCCAACCGTTTCGACCAGATGGAAAGCGAGGGCTGGGATGAATAACGAACTTTCTCCACCACATTATTAATAACGGAGTACACCATGACCACCGCTGAACTGGTCGTCCAAGAGGACGACGTACATCTGGATTCCGAGCTCGTTAAGGATCTGATCAAACAACTGCGCGCCATCGATACTTATGATACGTACGACGGCTGGTCGAACGCGAAGATCATCGATCCCATCGTGCTGACCAAGGAGCGCAAGCGCGAAATTCCCGTCGTCGGCGATCCGGACGGCATCACCGTCGCGCGCATCAAGGCCTATTACAACTCGCTGGCGACGCTGATCGAGCAGAAATGCGGCCTGATGGCCGTGCCCGTGGTCAACCTGACCCACGAAGGCTTCGGCCGGGCGCTGGTCATGGTCGGCAAGCTGATCGTGGTCGACAAGGTGCTGCGCGACGTGCACCGCTGGGGCTTTCCCAGCCTGGAAGCGATGTGCGAGCAAAGCGACAAGACCATCGCGAAAGCACTGGACCTGATCGAGAAATACTACGCTGCCGCGACCGACTAGGAGGTATCGCCATGAGTCCCGAAGAACTGAGAAAACTGGAAAAAGAAGTCAAGAAGACCAAACGGTTGGCCGGCGAGCAGGCCATGGTGCTGCACGACCTGATCGAAGACCGCCTGCCCGAAGCCTATCAGGAGCTGATGGCCGTTGCGCAGGCCACTTTCGATGCCTGCAAGGCCTGGGATGAAGCCAACCAGAAATTTAACGCCGCGCAATCCGATGCGGCCTGACCGGGAGACTTCGCATGTCTGAATTTGTAACCGGCGTGACCTTCGGCGGCGCGGAATGGACGCCGTCCTACGTCACCGACATCAACCAGACCACCTGTATCGGCTGCGGCCGCTGCTTCAAAGTCTGCCCGCGCGATGTGTTCGACCTGGTGGAAAAGGCCGACGCGCTCGCCGACTTCGACGACTACGGCGACGAGGACGATGACGACGAGAACATGGTCATGAGCATCAAGAACGCCAATGACTGCATCGGCTGCGAGGCGTGCTCGAAGGTTTGCCCGAAGAATTGCTTTACCCACGCGCACAAGAAAGCCGCTTAATCCAGTAGGGTACGCATTGCGTACCTTTTGGAAGCCCGTAGTGTACGGCAGTTTTGAAAAGGTACGCGATGCGTACGAGACTGTGAAAGTATTCGTTTTTTGAAATTTTAACCACAATATATTGTGTATTTTATATTTGTATATAACAACATATAGGTATCAAAGAGAAAAATTCTGGATTCTTTCACAGTCTCGTACCCTACACGATTAGGCGCTTGAATTTGGAGATCGCATGACTAAGTGCCAAACGTTTCGGACCCGTCCGCCTGTAGGTGCGAATTCATTCGCACTGGATAAACAACAGTGCGAATACCCGCAAGGGGCACAAGTAAATTCGCACCTACATTCGGAACTCGATTCAAACAAAAGTCGCGCCAGCGACACATTATCGACAAAAAGGATTCCACCATGCCAAAACCAGAAAAACACGTATTCGTCTGCACTCAAAACCGCCCCCAAGGCCACCCCCGCGGCTCCTGCACCAGCAGCGGCTGCGCGGAAGTCATGAACGCATTCATGAACGAGATACAAAGCCGCAACCTGTTCGAGAAGATCGCGCTGACCAACACCGGCTGCATGGGCCCCTGCATGATGGGTCCGAGCGTGCTGGTCTATCCCGAAGGCGTCATGTACGGCAAAGTCAAGCCGACCGACGTCAAGACCATCATCGATCAGCATCTGCTCGGCGGCGAGCCCGTCGCCGGCCTCATGGCGCCGGCCGAGGTCTGGTAGCCATGGACGTGGGAGAAAGGATCACCTTCAGCCCGAACATGCCGGCCGAGGTCAACCAACTGCTGCAGGCGGCGGTAATAGCCAGCTCGGCCGATCAGGCGCGCGCGGAAAACCTATTTATCCAGGCGCAGGCGACGGACCGCCATTGCCTGCAAACCTATTTCGCCCTGTACAAATTCTACTTCTATCAAAAGCGTCTGGCTGACGCCGAACGCATCGCCCTGTCGGGGCTGGAGGAATCGGCCCGGCAGGGCGGCTTTCCCAGCGATTATCGCCGCCTGGTCAGGGAGCCGAAAAAGTGGAACCTGTACGCGAACGAGATCACGCTGTTTTACCTGTACACCCTGAAAGCGCTGGCGTTCATCAAACTGCGGCAAGGCCATCTGGTCGAAGGCCAGCTCATCCTGTCGCAGTTGCAGCAATTGGACCCGCAGGACAAATCCGGCGCCTCGGTGATCATGGACCTGGCCGCCGCACTGGAGGCGTAAGCGATGGAACTGGCCGAACACATTCAAATAAAACGCGAGCTGGGCAATTCGATATGCGCCCGGCTCAGCAATGAAATCGACCGGCTCGGCTTCGCGGCCGGCAGTGTCGCGCAATACCCCGCATTTGACGCGGCCCGTTTTGAGCTGGTCAAAGACCCGTACACGGGCGAGCATAATCTGGCCGGCTATTGGCACGATCCGCGCCAGCGGCGCATCGGCAGCCTGCAATTCAACAGCGACGGCACGTTTTACGCCGAATACGATGTGGTCAGGCCGCATCCGACCAAACCCAAGTGGTTCGTCGAGGGCATCGCTGCCTGGGGCACGCCGGAAAGGATCACGGCCGAAGCCAAATTATTGCTGATGCCGGAATAGCCCAAATGGCCAGGCCGAACCGAGTTTATGAACTGCTCCTGGATTATGCCGCCGGCAACACGCGCGTCAGCGAATTGACCATCGGCCTGGTGTGGACGGCCTGCAAGGCGGGGCCGGACGGCGGCACGGCTCTGGGCCTGGCCATGAGTCCCGGAACGCCGACCCGGACCCTGCCCTGGCCTGGCACGCTGGCCGGCAGGACGCTGGGCGAGCTGGCCGGCTGGATCACCGACTGGGAGCCTTACAAGGCCACCGTCGGCATGGCTGCGATCAATTGCAGCCTGAACGCGCGCGGACTGCCGGCCGGACTGACTTTGCAGCCGGCTCCGGGCCTGGGCAACCTGGCCGTGTTCGAGCATTTCCTGCCGCAGTTGCAGGGCAGGAAAGTCGTCGTGGTCGGCCGCTATCCGGGCATCGAGCGCTATGCCGGACAGATCGACCTGCGCATCATCGAGCGGCAGCCCACGGCTGGCGATTACCCCGATCCGGCCTGCGAATTCCTGCTGCCGGAAGCCGACTGGGTATTCCTGACAGCCAGTTCGCTGATCAACAAGACCTTCCCGCGCCTGGCCGAACTGTCCCGCGATGCCGTCACGGTACTGATGGGGCCGACCGTGCCGTGGCTGCCGGAATTCCACGACTTCGGCATCAACTATCTGGCCGGCATCGAAGTGACGGATGCGGACAGCCTTTACCGGACGGCGGCCGAAGGCGGCGGCGTGCGCATTTTCGAGAGCGGCGCCCGCTACCGGATCGTGGAGCTGACTCCCGGCAACAGCATGGCCTGGCTGAAAACCCAGATCGCCCAGTGTTATGCGGAAAAACAGCAACTGGCCGAGGCGATGGAGGCCTGGTACGGCGCCGGCAACGCCGGCCGCTTTCCCGAATTCGCACGGCTCGATCAGGTCACCACCCGCCTGTCGCGCATGGACAGCAGTTACAAAAACCTCTGGGACGCCCACCATTAGCCTATGACCGAAGCCTTCACCAACAACCGCGTTATCCTCTACTACAACGGCGCCATCAGCGCCCTGACCCTGTTCGTGCAGCACGCCAATGGCAGCGTCTGCGGGCCCTCGCCTTTGCCGCTGCTGTCCTCGGCGCTGGAGCCGGAAGAAGCGGCGCATGACGTGGTCAGCGCCCATCCGGCCTCTGTCGCGCAAGCCGCCGGCACGGCGCTGGATCTGCCGGTGCATCTGCTGAAAGCCGAAGCCGGCTACCGCGAACAGATCGAGACGCCGGGCGGCATCATCACCGTGTATCTGGCCCGGTTCGATCTGTTGGACCCGCCGCATCGTCTCGTGGAAAGCAAAGGCGGCCGGCTCAGAACCTTGACCGAGCTAAGAAGCCAGCCGCCGGCCGAGATGGAATTGCTGCGCCGCGCCTATGCCTACATCATGGAGTCGTGAGCATGTTCGAATTTTTCGATGACGACTCCGGCACTGACGCGGCTTACGGGCAGGACGGCCTGTACATTCCCGAAGCCGCCGATTGCATGCGCTGCGGCCTGTGCGTCAGCCACTGTCCGACTTTCCGAATCAACCCTATCGATGAGGAAACGCCGCGCCGCCGCATCCGCACGATCGACAGGGTTCTCAACCAATCCATCGTGCCTTCCGGGAAAGAGCTGGAGCATCTGAACAACTGCCTTCAGTGCCGGGCCTGCGAGACCGTCTGTCCCAGCAAGATGGCTTATGGACAGCTGCTCGACCAGGCCCGGCAAAAACTCGCCGGAACGGCCAAGCCCACCCGCCTGGCGGGTCTCGTTGAAAGACAGTTGCTGGCATTGATCGAGCACAAGTCCCGGCTGCGTTTTCTGAGCCGGCTGCTCGGCGTTTATCAGCGCTCAGGCGTGCAGGCCCTGCTGCGCCAGTCCGGCCTGTTGTCCGTTTTAAAGCTGGAATCCCATGAAGCCTTGCTGCCGCCGGCCATCGATGCATCGCCGCTGGAGCCGTTCTATCTGGCCACTGACGACAAGCGCGGCAGCGTGGCGCTGTTTACCGGCTGCATCGCCGAAAGTTTCGACAGGGCCACGGCGCTGGCCGCCATACGCATCCTGAACCGGATCGGCTTCGACGTGATCGTTCCCGGCCAACAGGGCTGCTGCGGCGCCCTGCACCAGCACCGGGGGCACGCCGAAGCGGCGTCCCGGCTGGCCTGGCGCAATGTCGGCGTGTTCAATGCGCTGGATGTCGACGCCGTCGTCTACACGGCCAGCGCCTGCGGCCTGATGCTGAGCGAATACGGGCAACTGGACATCGCCGACTTCGATGACGAAGAACTCGGCTTTTTCAGGGACCGGCTGTTCGATGTCACCCATTTCATCAACCTGCACTGGCCCGGCAACCTGCCGCTCCAGGCCTACCCCAAAACCGTCGCCGTGCACGAACCCTGCAGCCAGCGCAACGCGCTGAAAAACCAGCAGGCGGTTTACGATCTGTTGGCGCGCATCCCGGCCATCGATCTGATTCCGCTGGCCGACAACGCCGTCTGCTGCGGCGCCGGCGGCGCGCACAGGCTGACCCATCCGCACATCGCCGGCCCTCTCGGCGCCGAAAAAATCGAGCAACTGCACATCAGCGGCGCCGACCTGCTGGTCACTTCCAACATCGGCTGCGCGCTGCATCTGGCGGCCGGCGCCGGCAAACTGGCGCCGCCGATCGCCGTGATGCATCCGGTGGAGCTGCTCGCGGGATTGATTCGGACTCCGTGGGAGCGATGCCTTCATCGCGACTGAAGACCTTCGTAAGTCGCGATGAAGGCATCGCTCCCACAGCCCGGAGTTAAAGCGAGGCTGATCGATTGTCAAATCCTAGGCACTCTTCTTATTACCCCAGGAAGGAGAGCCATTTTTGGCACAATCCAGGGCATCGTCAAGCGTCTCGAAAGTGCCCCAGCATCTGAGCCATCCTCCCATCAAGCAATGCACCGAGAATACATTTTCTGTACGGAGAATAAAAGGCACCACGGGAGTAGACCCGCGCAGCAAAAGCGGATTGATTAAATATCCGTCGATAAAATCCTCCGCCAAATACTCCGTGCCATCGTCAAGTTTAAACTTAGCCATAATCATGATGCCTCCCTAATTGGTTTTTGCGTGTTTTTCAAAGGGTAGCATTCGCTGACTTAAGTTTGCTTTAAATCGGGCAGCCCAATTTTCACCGGGATGAAAAGAAATTCTCTAATGAAAATTAATATGCGATATTACTATTGTCCGCCAGTTTAGCTGTTGCTGACTGGTTCATATTTAACCGATCGGCGCCAGCAGGAAGCCAAGTTATAGAATACTGTTTGCTGCTAAGTTGCTCTCAAGCAATCCACGGCTGCCGCTTATTGACAACGTTGAGCACTATAAAAATCATAACTTTGATGAGGTAAGCGAAGATGACCGAATACCGTAAATACCACTGTCTGGAATGTGAGCATACCTACGATGAAGCCAAAGGAGATCCAGATAGCGGCATTGCGCCGGGTACCCGCTGGGAAGACATTCCGGATGATTGGGTTTGTCCAATTTGCGGTGCCCCGAAGAATTTTTTCAAGCTGTTGGCGTAGTTCTCTTTTGGTTGCGGCAGGCTTAGCAGCCAGTCGATGGAACTTCTCGTCTTTGTATCAACGTCTTAACCCAGACAGACAGAATTACCATGGGTTATGCAATGCATCAATACAGGTTAAAAATTCCATGAATACGGCTCCGTTGACGATTCGTGTGGAATGTTATGCCGGTTACAAAGGAGAGGAAACACCGCGGCGTTTTTTCATGGGCGATAAAGCCATTGAAATCGAGGAAATCATCGACCGCTGGTTGGCTCCCGAATACCGCTATTTTAAAGTGCGCGCAGACAAAAACGATATCTACATACTGCGGCATGATGAATTAGCGCACCGATGGGAACTGACATTGTTCCAGAGCGGGAAGTATGACGGCAGCCCATTGTCCTCAACCTGAACCGACAAGCGCTGGCCGATAGCGGCTGTCGCTATGCCTGAGGAAGCTAGCACTTCCTCAGGCAGACCAACTGGGTATGCCGCCACGCCTGTTTTTCATAAAACCTCAACGCCGGCGGATTGTTTTTGTCCGCCAGCAATTGCAACCGCTTGAGGCCCTGCCGCTCCGCCCAATCGACAGCCGCAGCCAGCAGTTTTTCGCCGATGCCCTGGCGGCGGAAACCGGTCGTAACGATCAAATCCTCGAGCAGCCCCACAGGCCCGCCTTCGGCCGTGGAAATCAGGACTTGCAGGCTGCACATGCCCACCACGCGCTGGTCTGATTCGGCGACAAAAATACGCCCCTTGTCGCTTTCCAGTAACTGCTTGAGCCCACGGACCTGCTTGTCCCGGTCAAACACAAAATCGGTTTCGATAGCAAACAGCTCTCTCAAAAGCTCTGCCATTTGCGCAATATCGGGAGTCTTAGCCGTTCGTATGATTATCATTGGTTGTGTTGAGGGATACCGGAATATTCAGTTATGACGAGATTTTCAGGCCTCAAATTCGCCATCGTGCTGCAAATGCTGCGGGCGCTTTATCAAAGCCGTATGCTTGCGCTTGTTGAAGATGATGCGGATAACCTGGAGAAAAAGCAGAAAGGCGCCGTAGTACAACGGAATGGAAATATCGACTTTTTCGCTGAAGATGAAATGCCCGATGCTCAGCAAGGCGGCCGTATGAACGAAATTATGCAGCTTCGCCCAGCGCTTGCCCAACACGCGCATCATATTGTTGGTTGATGTCGCGGCCAGGGGAATCAATATCAGATACACCGCCAGGCCTAGCTGCACGGCTGGACTTATGGCGATCGCTTCAACGATATAGGCGCCGTTTAAATCATTGTCAAAGACAAGGAACACCAATAAATGGACCGTGCCATAAAAGAAAGTGAACAGGCCCAGCATGCGCCGGTATTTCATGACCGGCAATTTCTTGAACAGCAGCCTGACCGGACTGATCGCCAACGTGATCAGCAAGAAACGCAAAGTCCATAAACCGCTGCGGTTCAATAACTCTTCCACCGGATTCGCCCCGAAATTATCGGTGACGATATCCCCTGCCATTTCCAGGAACGGCAACAACGCACAGATAAATAATAAATATTTAAATGTAAAAAACGAACATAATTTTTTTATCATTAATGCTGAATCTGTCAATTGGCTGCGCCAATTATTCATCATATTCCTTAATGATTAAAGTGCAAATATTGGTTGAGCACACTATAGGTCCTCCGGGTAGAACGGAAAAGGTCACCGATTCCATCCAGGGCATTTACAAAGCCCATCTTCAGCAATTGTACAAAACTGGGGCGTTCCATGCTTGCCAGACCGATTCCTTCAGGAACGGCATCCAGATGCGTGGCAAAGATTTTGTCCCAAAAAGAGAAAACAACGCCGAAGTTTCTATCGCGCTGGCTTAACGCCCGGGAATGATGAAGCCTGTGCAAATGCGGCACGATAAAAATCTTGCCGATGCGCCGTTCGTAAGGAAAAGCGATATTGGCATGCTGGACAATGACGAACACAGCCACAATGCTTTCAAAATACAAGACAAGCTGAGAACTCAGCCCCATCGCGATAAAAAACAGCGCCTTGATCACCACGGCCAGTATCAGGGCCAGAGTATGGAAGCGCACGGATGTCGTAACGTTGACGCATGCATCGCTATGATGGATCTGGTGAAATCCCCAGAGAAACTTGAAGGCATGTTCTGATCGATGCCATAGATAAAGCGTCAGATCCATCAGTACAAAAGCCAGCAGGTATTTGACCGGCCCGTCGGCCATGCCGCTCAGCAGTCCATGCCCGGAGAATTTATCGACCAGTAGATAGATCGATTCGACGGACAATATCGCCAAAGCTATTTCATTGAACATGAACAGCTTGAAGTTAGTCCTGTACGATTCCAGGACTTTACCGGGAAGGTCCTTCAGGCAGGGCATGTTTTTTTCTACTTTGATAAGAATCGCGAACAAAATCAGCGTCAGGAACAGTAACCACATGGCCGCATCTCCTTTTCACAGCTTAAAATACAACAACCACAGGCCGTTAAGCCATCTAACAACCTGTTAACCCGCAGTCGGGTTTTTGTAGGATAACCGACATTATCTTGTCCGCATTACGTCAAAAAACCGCTTCTGTCATGCCTTTGAACGATTTTCCCCTGAATTTGTTCAACCGAAATTTCAATGCGAAAAGTCATGTATCGGGCATGAATCCAGACTTGCCAGACTTTCAGTCTGTGTTTTTTACGACAGCCGACGACATTGGCAAGCATTTTGCTTTTCTCCTGATAAAAGAAGCTCTCAAAAGTCATTATCTATTCAAAAGTTCAGGAGAAAAAACGATGCTGCTCGACACTTATCAAGCGAAAGGATTACTGACGGTCACACTGGTAAACGGCCAGACCAGCGATGCCGGTGTATACGCTTACCGTGGCGATTTGGTTTTAAAGGAAGGCAAATTACGCGAAGGCGCTACCAATGCAAACGACCGCAACCCGCCCGAATCGCTTTTGATTCATTCCGCCCTGCTGATTGAAAACGACAAAATCAAATTCATCAGCGGCCTGCTGCCGGAACTGAACTTGCTGCCCGTGCTGGTCGCAAAATATAAGGACGACCTGGCTGAGGACTGCATTGCCCTCATTTATGTCGAGAATATCGGCAAAGGTATGCAAGTGGTGCTGGAAGGCCTGACTTACAAGCTCATCCCTTACAAACAAGGTCTGATCTGGAATGAACTGCTTGAAGAACTGTTTATAGAAAAAAACGATTTAAAAGGCCAGTCCGCCGAGGACAAGATTGCGACGGTTTACAGGGAAGCAAAGGCCTATAAGCCGAATACCGAGATCGTTTCCTTCGAGGAAGCGGAAAAAAATACCATCATCGTGCACAAGGAAGCGGCGGTCGGAGCGGTCTAGCAAGTTCAAAGCCCCGCAATAACGGATTACGCACCAAAATGGACAGCCTAAAGACCAATTTTGGTGCAAAAAGAGACTTGAAATGAAACGCGAATTCAACAATTTATTGAAGAAACAGAGGTTTTTTTAATTTGGCACTATTAGTGCTGATGGCCATAGGTACTCTCTCATCATCAACCTTCTCATTTGCCCATGAAGCTGAGCTCGGCGTCTTATCTGTCTGATAAGACGCTTTTTTTTTTGCCTGAAAGACAGCCACCGCATCCGCATTCTGTCCATTAGCATCAGAGCTTGCTCTTTTTGCCTTTTCCCCGCCGGGAAAATGGTGGAGATGCGGCAGTTCAAAGCTATTTTAAACCCTGAGGGGCGACTTCGCCTGGCGCGCCTGCTGTTGGCAGTCGCCCATTCGGGCGAGGCGGCTAAAAATCGCCCCGCATTTTTGCGTAAAGTCCTGAGCATAAAAAACTGGCAAACGTTTTGCTTAATTTATCAATGAAATCCGCTGATATTGGCTAATCGATTGAAATTGATGAGTGAAATTTCGCCATGGGCTTGATAAGCCTGTCCAATTGTCAGCTTTACTACAAAAAGCCGTATCTTTACGAGGGGTGACTGTCACAGTCATTACACGACGATGAAATATAAAAAAATCTCCGCTGCCGATTCTGAAAAACTGATCCGGGAATCCCATCCATTGATTCTGGATTGCCGGGGACTGCAGGACTACAAGGCCGGCCATCTGGAAGATGCGCTGCATGTGCACGAGGGCCTGAAGGAATCGCTGGTCAAGCGCGGCGATAAACAGCGCGCTCTGCTGATTTACTGCTATTACGGCCATGCCAGCGAGCATCTGGCCGAATTCTTCGCCGACTTTGGCTTCAAGACAGTCTACAGCCTGCAAGGCGGCTACGCCAACTGGCAGGAAAGCCGCAAGGGCGCTACCGATGCAGCCTGAAATCACGGACTGGCTGCGGAGCCATGACTTTTCCGCCAGCCATCCCGCTGCGCAAAACGATGCCGGCATGCACCCGTTGATTTTAGCCTGCCAGCAGGGCCGTTGCGATATTGCCGAATTCCTGATCGGGCGCGGCGCCGACGTAGGCGTCACCGACCAGTATGGCAATAATGCCTTATGGGCCGCCTGCCATGCGCAGGACATCGCTTGTCTGGATGCCCCGATCGATGCCGGCATCGATATCGATCATCAAAATCCCGTCGGCGCCACCGCCTTGATGTTTGCCGCTTCCAGCGGCCGGGAACGAATTGTTGCACGGCTGCTGGCGGCCGGCGCGAATCCCGATTTGAAAACCCATGACGATTTCACCGCACTGGATCTGGCATCGACCGGAAAAATACTGAAATTATTACGCACACCTTCCCACCTCCACCGCACACAATTATCAGGAGCTTAATATGGAACCTTTACCACGTGAACTAGCCTTGCGCATCGCCCTGGCAACGCGTGTCCTGCCCGGCATCACCGTGCTGGGATTGCTGGACATTCTGCATGAGCGCGTAGGCTCGCCATTGAGCGATGAAAAACTGAAATCGATCACCGTCACCAACCTCAAAACCGGCATCGGCAGTCTCGATGGCGAGGAAGACGGCGAGGACATCGGCATCGGCCTTGAAAACATCAAGCTGGCGGTGCGCTACCTGTGGGGCGAGGAGGCGGAAGATGAAAACCTGCCGCAAGTCCAGCCCTACAAGGACGGCGACATGCCCGAATCCATCCGCGTCGCCATAGGCTCGAACAGCGGCGCGCTGCTCAACGGGCATTTTGGTTCCTGCATCCGGTTCCTGGTCTATCAGCTATCGCGCAACGACTGCAAACTGGTCGATATCCGCTCGACCATCGAAGCCGATGGCGCCGACGATAAAAACCTGTTTCGCGCCAATCTGATCAAGGACTGCCATGTCCTGTTCGTGCAGTCGATAGGCGGCCCCGCCGCCGCGAAAGTCATCCGCGCCGATGTCTACCCGATCAAGGTGCCCGACGTCATCGAGGCGGTCGATAAACTGAAGGAATTCCAGAAAGTATTCGACGCGCCGCCGCCCTGGCTTGCCAAAGCGCTGGGACGCTCGGCCGAGGAGCGGGTGCGGTTCAGTCATGCGGGATAAGGGAGAGTATTTCTTCCTCCTGGCCATGAGGCTTATGCAGGCGCGATGACCGAAGACATGACGCGCATAAGGTATGCATTTATACCCTATGGAGCAATTACAGGCCATTTTCAAAAATTGCCGGCTTCTGGTAATCCCGAAAAGGTATACGATGCTCCTTGGGGCATAAATGCGTACTCTACGCCGCTAACACCTTTGGCAGCGGCATAATGGCCCGTCTTGCAAAACGTTATTGGAGCGGAATATTCAAGTTACTCCTGTCGCCGAGGTATAAGACGGTTTGCCAATATTGATCCTTGAAATAACGAACTGAAACAACGGTCTTGGATCCCTCTTGAATGAACCGGGTGTGTTGTCCACCGGAAGCGGTCGGATTTTTATGGCGAGTCCATTGCGGTCCGAGGCACCGTTCCAGGATGCCTTCGGCGCGATGGAAATCGGCCTGGGCGCTTTTCATGTCATCAGCTTTCCATTCGCAAAAGTAATTGTATAAACCACTGCTCCATTCCCAGACCTGACAGTCATCAGCTTCGGGAAACCGCACCGTTGCATCCCAAATGGTCATTCTTCTAGTGACATGCTTATTTTTCCTGTAACCGACAAAGTCATCAGGATGCGCTTTTATTAATTCGTCCAGCCGAGTACAAATCTCTTCTTCCGACATAGCCTCTTGTTTAGGCACCAAAGTGGAGCATGAAGTTGAAAGCAACGCAACCGCACAGGTCGAAATTAAAAGCACCGGCTGCATGGATCTGGATGGGCTGGATAACTTTATCTTCATTGCTGTCTCCTTGAAATAATTGAAATTTTTACTCGGTCTGGATCTTATACCGACAATGATAAGAATAAGTTCGCACATCCGGGCAATTAACTCCGCCCTTATGCGATCCGCATATAATTCGATCAGGTTACGTCTCCTGAGCGTCATCGACATGCAGATCCCTGAGTGCTTTACCGGCTAATTTCGATACATAAAACACTACCGCTAGGGTCAACAGCAACCCGGCCGCCAGCAACGGATACGGCACCGCCGGCGGGGCTGTGGAACCGCTGGCCCAGCCGGCCATATGCTTGGTGGTGTAACCGATATAAACCAGCGTCAGGTTGTACATAAATATTCCGCTGGTTGCCGTCAGATAAGGCCAGAACCGGACCGGAGCAATCGCAAAGGCATAACTGAGCACTGCAAACGGCAGTGGCGTCAGCCGCAGCAAAAACATCAATTTAAGGCCTTGATCGGCCAGGGCGGCATTCAGCGCGGCAAGCTTTTTGTTTTTCATGACGAAACCGGTCACCTTTTGCCTGAACAAATGACGGCCCAGTACAAAAATAAGCGCCGCGGCGAAGTAAGTGGCGATAATGACATAAAACATGCCGGCACCGATGGGAAAAAGCAGACCCGCGACAAAGCAAAGCACATCGGCGGACACGACAAGGGGCGTCAAGACCACGAATAAACCGATAAAACCCAGCGGTGCCCAAGACCCCAGATTTTGAACCCAGTGCTCAAGCGCCGGAAGATGCAATTCCAGTTCATGCCCGATCAGGATTAAAAGCCCGGCAATGGGCACTAAAGGCAATAACCTTCGGATCAGTTCGCTCATTTCTTTCACCAAGCGTTTTCAAAACAGCGGATTGCCGTTGACCTTATGCCAATCGAGGATATCCTGCCAAATTTTCTCGGCGGACTCCGCATACCAGAATAATTCCCGATCCTCGGGATCCACCACGCCTTCATCGATTAAAAAATCGATATTGAAAGCCTGCCTCCAATACTCCTCGCCGACCAGAATCACGGGAACCTGCTGAATTTTACGGGTTTGCATCAACGTCAGCGTTTCAAACAGCTCGTCGAACGTGCCGTAACCGCCTGGAAACACGACCAATGCCTTGGCGCGCAATAAAAAATGCAGCTTGCGCATGGCGAAGTAATGAAACTGAAAACAAAGCTCGGGCGTAATATAAGGATTCGGAAATTGCTCGTAAGGCAGATTAATGTTCAGCCCGACCGATTTCGCGCCGACATCGTAAGCGCCGCGGTTGGCGGCCTCCATCAAGCCCGGCCCTCCGCCGGTCATAATTACGCAACTGCAATCGGAAGGCCCTTTGCCGGATTCGCCGACTAAACGGCCGAACTCGCGGACGACATTATAAAAACCGCTTTTGGCATAAACGCGTTCAGCTATGGCCAGTTTTCTTTTTAATTCCGAATCATCCGGCCTGTTGGCCAATACGGCGCGCAATGCTTCGACTTTTCGCTTCGCGCCGCCCGGTTCCTTGATACGGGTGCCTCCGAATACGACGATAGTGTGTTTGATTTTATTTTCCTGAAGCAGCCTTTCGGCTTTTAAAAAATCAACCTGCAGCCGGAAAAAACGCAGATCGTCCTGGTAGAGAAACTCGAGATCGTGATCGGCCGGGCGATAACTGGGACTGGCGAGAATTTTTTTCAGCCGTTGCGGCGCTTGCGGGTCCTCTTCGGCCGGTTTTGGCAATTCCCCGGGTAAAGGTTCCGATCTTGCCATGGTGCTTGGTTTAAGGTCGGGTGCATCGGACTTTATGTGATTAGCCATAGGGTTGATCTCTCCCTTTTTTATTAGCGTTAAACGGCTCAAGCCATGCTTGGTTGAACATGGCCTGGATGGCAAAAAATGAGTTAGATGGACAAAACCTCACATATGCCGAATTAGCGGCCAGTAATGCCTGAATGTCAATACCCTTGTTTAAATCCGGGAGCTTGTGAACCGTGGCCGGCAAAAACCGGGCCCATCCTGGAAATTGACATCGGGATGTTGTTTTGAATCCAATCCTTAGTATTTTTCTGACTGTTTTATCCCGGATAAAACTCGCAGAACTTATGCAAAAATGTGGAGGGGCGGTTGAAGTCGCCCCGCAGGTCTCCAAAGTTCCCTATGACATTTATTATTAAGACGCACGCCCATAAGGATACAAGACCGCGGATCAGCGAGGCCCGAACCTGCCCGACTAAGTATTTGCCCGTCTTGTCCTGCCTGCTTTTACTTGCTACGTTTGCCTGAAAATTCCGGAGGACCAGATCATGCACGTAACTTATGAACAGGCGGAAATGGCGATAACGGCAGCCATCGAGGAAGCCAAACGAATCAATACCCAGATGTGTATTGCGATAGTGGACTCGGGAGCTGATCTAAAGGCATTCGTGAGAATGAACAATGCCTGGGTGGGCAGCGTGGATATCGCCATCAAAAAGGCCAAGACGGCGTGCTTCTTCGGCATGAATACCGGGCAGATCGGCGAGCTGTCGCAGCCGGGCGGCAAGCTTTACGGTATCGAGCACTCGAACGACGGCCTGATCACGTTTCCCGGCGGCATCCCGATCGTTGACGAGGATGGCGTTCTGATCGGGGCGATCGGCGTCAGCGGCAGTACGGTGGAGAACGATCATCAAGTCGCCAAGGCGGGGGTTGTGGTCATCGGCCTTACCGATCTGCCGGTGCACCCGTGGCGGACTTGAACTCAGGATCAAAAGCAAGGTGGGTACATAAATATGTGCCCACCTTATCCCGCTAGACCTGCTGCCGCTCCAGCCGTTCTGCCATCTTGGCGCTGACCAGCGCATCATAATGGCGCCTCAGCACTGAGTCGGTCGGACGCATCGGCAGCTCGGATTCAACCTCGGCCTGAAGGTTAGCCAGAAAATGCCGTCTGAGTACCGAGTCCTCCGGAATCCGCATTCTATGCGCGGCATGAGCCTGGGTTTCACTGTGAACGACCGTTAATATTGGCTCTGCCTTGGCTTCAGGCTTGCTGCTTTGAATAACGGGCTGCTCGCTTGCCGGCGCCCTGGCCGCGCTTTCTTGCAACACAGGCGTTTCTTCGCGGCTTGCCTGAGCCGATGGCCAACCCAATTCCATTCTTATCATGGTCTCATAATGCCGGCGCAAGGTGGAATCGGTCGGATAAGGATTGGTCAGCGCTTCGCGCTCGGCCTGCAGATGCGTCAGATAGTGCCGCCTGAGCACGGAATCTTCCGGCAGCCAGTCTTCAGGCAGTTCCTCAGACTCGGCTTTTATCTCGTCATAAATCGCCACCGAAGATGACTCGCGTGCCGATGCGATCTCATTCCGCGGGCTGGCAATGGCGGACTGGCCGCTTGCCGAGTCCTGGAGCCTGCTTTCCTCCTGAGTCGGCGCATTTTCCTCGCGCGTCTGAATCGACGGCCCGTCCAGCTGGATTTTCACCATGGCATCATAGTGCCGGCGCAAGGTGGAATCGGTCGGATAAGGATTGGTCAGCACTTCGCGCTCGGCCTGCAGGTGCGTCAGATAGTGCCGCCTGAGCACGGAATCTTCCGGCAGCCAGTCTTCAGGCAGTTCCTCACGAGCGGAGACGGGAACTGGCTCCGCCTTTGGCGCTTCGGCTATTTTGGCTTCCGCTGCAGCCGCGGACGCTTCCTCACGGACAGCTACCGGAACCGGTTCGGCTTTTGGGGTTTCGGCTGTTTTGACTGTTTCCGTAACGGCAGCCGGAGTTTCCTCGCGGACAACCGCCGGGGCTGGCTCGGCGCTTGCGGCTTCGGCTGGCCTGGCTGTTTCGGCGACAGTCGCGCGAACCTCGTCGCGGACAACTGCTTTTTGCTCCTCGATGGCCTGAGATCGCCTGTCAACAATCTCGGGCTGGCGTTTCTCAGCAACAGGCCGGGCGTTCTCAGGCGCCTGAAAACTGCTTTTTGCCTGCACAGGCTGCACATCCTTTTGACTTGCCCCGGCGGCAGGCGCGTTTTTGAATTTTTTCGGGCTTGGCTTCGCCGCGTTGAATTTGGCTGCCTTTCGTTTGTTTAGATACCGTTTGACGGCCCAAAATATAAGAACTACCAACAAGGCCAGTACGGCTAGTGCGGCTAATATCAGTAACTTTTGCATAATAACTCCACTCTCTTAAACTTATTGATTGAATCCGCCATGTTTCTTCCATTGGGGCTTGATTGCCTCTTTATAAACGAACAGGATTTATTGTTTATTCTTCAGTCAGTCTGCTTTCTCAAACCAATGCCACACGCTGGCCCTGAGCAGCGGACTGCAAGGCGGCAACGATAGTCTGGCAATTGATCCTCGCATCATCGAGCGACAACAGCGGCGGCTTGCCGTTCAACACGCAATCGCTGAAGTGCTCGACTTCCAGCCGGAAGTGGTCGGCCACCGGCAAGCGCTCCTCGCATTGCTGGCCGTCTTCGGTCCACCAGGAAATCACCGGCACATCGCCCGGCAATTGCCAGACCGTATGGCATTTGATGCCGCCTTTCGTACCGATGACCTCATATTCACACCGCCGCGCCCTTTCGAAACTGAAATCGAAATGCGCGAATTTGCCATCGCCGAAATCCATGATGCCGCTCATGGCCGAGTCGGCGCCACTTTCGACATACTTGGCCATGGCCGTTACCGCCAGCGGTGCCTGATCAAAAAACAGGCGCGCGGAATGGATGGCATAACAGCCGATATCCCACATGGCGCCGCCGCCGCGCTCGACGCTTTCCGCCAGCCGGTACATGCGCGCGGGCCGCATCATGAACGAATAGCTGGCGCGCACCGATCTGATCTCGCCGATGAGGCCCGAGCGGACCAGCTCCAGCACCCGCGCGTGCTGCGGATGAAAACGATACATGAAACCTTCCATGACCGTGACGTGCCGGCGGTACGCCGCCGCTTTGATCGCCTCGATATCGGCTACCGTCAACGCCATCGGTTTCTCGCACAGCACATGCTTGCCCTGTTCAATCGCGCGTAACGTCCATTCCGCATGCTCGTGATTCGCCATGGGCAGATAGACGGCTTTGACATCGGGGCTCTCGAGCAATTCGTCCGGGCTCTCAAACACCTGGATATTCTGCCGATGCGGCGCATACTGCGCCAGAGTCCTGGCGGCCGCGCCGGGCCGCCGGCTGGCTATTGCGATCAGTTCCGAATTGTTCGCTTCCACGATGGCGGGCAACAGTCGCTCATTGACGCGCGCCGCACCCAAAATGCCCCAACGTAATCTCGAATTGTTGCCCATAAGAGTCACCTTTGTTTACCAGTCGTATACGTATTATAGCCAGACGGGCTCAGTTCACAACTCCGGCTTTCGAATGTGTATCTGTGGGAGCGATCTTGCCCCGCTTTAGCAGGCAATAAACGCCCGAATCTGGAACCATGCCGACTTGCTCTACGCCTTGTGTTCCGCAAGGTTGATGCAGCTTTGTTAAGGCGGGGTCATGAGTGTCTTCTAACGCGCCCTGCATGCGGCTTGGAATTCACTTAGACATCATGTATTGACCTACCATACCTCAAGCGCACGGATTAAGCTTGGGGTTTCAGAAAAACATCGGCTCAGAGCCGAAATTGAGGGGGTAGGCCATGAAAAAGTTTAGCAAATATGTAGACGACAGGGTGTATAACTATCCTGGGTGCGCGCGAGTTCGCCAAAAGATGAGACGGCCGAAGCTGGCGCCGATGGGGATCGGGCCGTAAATCATTTCCTTGTTTAACACAGGATGTGCCGGCGACAGAAGGCGCGTCGTTCGCGGTTGATGCGCTTATCGCCTATGGTGCCTACTTTGGATCAGCCTGTCGATCCGGAAGGATTGGCCGGGTAACGGAGCTGCGCCCGCCCCGGCCCTGTTTTGGATTATGGAAGAACGGTTATTAACATGGCATTATCTTGCATATCATAGGTCGATCCCGAAGTAGCGGTGTAATGCTCGAATAAATAAATGATTTCATTCGGCTCGACATTGATTTTGCCATTTATCATGTAATCCACCAGATACGCCTTAACATTATTCTGGCCGCCATACCCTTGAACATTGGGTACCGCATCTTCGTCAGTTACCCCGCTTGTTGGTGTCGGCGCCTACAGCGCCAGCACCATGCCGGATTTCACCGGTTCACTTCTGGCAATATACGAAGTCAACCGCACAATTTGAGTGTCTCCTCTCGAGTCTGTCCACGTTACTGTGGAGTTGATTTGCCGGTAATTGGATTCATTGCCATCAATGCTGCCATTGGTGTTACCGTCACAGGAAGGGGACAAGTTAACGCAACTCGTGATTGTCCATGTGCGGGTAAAGGTGGCGTTGGCACCGGCGTGAGTATCACTGCCTGAAGCCATGCCAAGGTAAGTATCTTGATTGGCGAAACTGCGTAATTCTTCAATTTTCTCTTGCGCTAAGTTCAAGGCATAGGTTTTCGTGCGGCTGTCACTGCTGCCAAGCATTGTAACGCCTTGCAATCTGGCCACCCCCAGCATCGCCACAGCCACGACGAGCGCGGCAATTAATGCCTCTAACAAGGTAAAGCCTTGTTGCAAAATAGGCCGTGCTCTTTTCATTATGACTCTCCCCTCTAAAAGTCTTTCCAGGTGCCGGGAATGCGCGTGGCATCATCGATCCCCATATTAAATACTTCATTTAAGTTGTTATTGTTGTAATGAGCTTCTATGAATTGCGAGTTGGAATTGGGCCTGTCAGCATCACCTTCCCAAATGACCGAACCGTGAACTATTGCGCCGCCCCAGCCATTAGCGGCGCATGCTGTCGTCGATTCATAATAAATGATGCCGTAAATGGTGATCCCCCCATCAAATCTCGGGCAGCCATTGACAGCAGGAACAATCAAAAGGATAGGGCTATTGGGCGCGCCTATAGTGTTGTCATCAATACCGGTGCCGGTACATGAACCAGACATATCAGCCGAATTGATTGGGCCGCCATTTTCAATGATATAAATAGAAGGTGAAGAGGTAGCAGGGCCGCATGGAATCGAGGCACTGTAAACATGACCCGCATCAGTGGCCTTATTTTTAGCTTCTTCCAAATCCATTTTGAATTGACTGCGCCAGGCGCAGTTTGGACTGGGGCAACCGGAAAATCTGTCACGGTTAAATGATGTTGCCGCGCCTTCCTCGCCGGGGTCCATAACGCCGTTGGCATTATCATCATTCCAGGTTGCAACGCCCAGGTGTCCTTGCGGCAAGCAGGTTGTTAGATCGGTTGATGAGCCAGTGGCAACAGCAACACTCGTAGAGTTAAGCACAAACATATCGGGCGTACCAGTGGGTGCGTTGATAATACATCCTGCCAGTACCCACGGCGGAGGCATGGGAAGCCCTAACTCGAACAATTCTATGGGAATTTGTTTGATTGCGGTTTCCGAGATTGCGGAAATGCTATTGTCAGCAACACCTTTCGCTTCCGAAGTGATTCTGACCGAGTCGGTGCCTACGTCGTAAGTCAACACATAGTTATAGGTTTCTCCTGTCGATGAACCAGTGACAGTAGTTAGTGCCGTTGGACATCCTGTCGGTAGTGACCCCGAAGAACAAGTGATGTCATTGGGAATTTCGTTCTTTTGTGCCCAAGCCACGCCATATTCCAGCCCTGCTTCAGCCGCTTCCTGCGCCTCGCGGGCACGCAAATCGTTGCCGGTGATTTTTTGCTCCATGAGCCCGGTGCGCGCCGTGGTCAGTGCGATAATGCCCATTATTATCGCCAGCACCATCACCACAATTAGGGTAGAGGCCCCTTGCTGGCGGGTTTTTAGATTGAAATTCGGAAATCTCATGACTAATTCCATGGAATGAAAGGATTAAGGAATGGCGGCCAGAAATTTGTCGTTACGCACCCGCACCTGTTCGGTAATGGTTTGTGTAACGGCATTATCATCGCGCAAGCGGCCGGATAGCGTAATGCTGATATTGCGAACGTACAGACAGGCGGGGTCAGGACTGCCATCACGAACACAGGTGTTGCAGACTTCGCCGGTGTCGCAGCTTCCGTCACCATCGTCATCCCCATAAGGAATGCCATCGGTATCAGTCGCTTCCGTGACGCCATCACCATCATCATCGTTGATCATGCTGGTGACATTGAGAACTGTTGGGTTTAATGTGAAATTCAGCGCGGTGATTTCCACTTCCGGCTCGGTGATGGTTTCCCAGGAGTCGCCCTGGTTATCGCAGCTTACATTAGTTCCGCCACTGCTACGCATCTCCAACTTGCCGTCCTGCTTTAATCGAAAACCCATGCGCTCATTATCGGTAACCGTCGGCGGGCTATCGTTATCCCGGTTATAGGCGTAAACAATGCAATTAAGGTAGCTGCCGTCATAATCCCACACAGCAATATCTGTTGTTGCGCCAAAAAAAGGATTATTTTGCAGCAAGGCCCAGTTAGTCTCCGGATCGGATGTCACAAACCCCGCCCGGCGGATATCGCGTTCCATGATGTCCATCATGGCGCGCATATCCTGATTCAGGCGGGCGAGTTTAATGTTGTCGGTTTGACCTCTGAGCGAGGTGGAAAAAACGGCGATGCCGGCGGCGACAATAATCAAGCCGACCAGCATGCCGATCAGCAATTCAATCAATGTGACACCGGTTTGTTGTCTGCGAATTATGGACATGCTTCGTAGCCTCCCATTGAGCCGCAAATCCGCGCGCGCCCCAGCGTGCTGACTATGACTCCGGCGCTAAAGTTGTTGGAAATGATTGTAGCTGTGCCGTTATTGCTGATGCCTCGTATCGGATCAAAGGTAACATGGCCGCTGGCGAAATTGGTCGATGATAAGGTTGTTGCGGGAAAGTCGCTGCCACTGACGGTTTTGAGCAGCGTGTTGGCGGCACCAGGGTCGGCATGGACGGTATAACTCCATGGACTGCCTGTGGTAAAAGTAACCCTGATTTGTTTATTGCGCTTGATGGCTTCGGCACGCGCCCAGCGCAAATCGGATAATATGGCTTCAGCCGCGGTGGTGATGCGCTGTTTTTCAAGAGAAGAGTTGAATGAAGGGACGGCAAGCGCCGCCAGGATGGCGATAATTGCAACAACTACCATTAGCTCAAGCGATGTAAAGCCTGAACTCCTTAATCTTTCATATGTTTTCTTTTGTTTTTCACACTTATTGATGAATATCGGTTTTTTGATGGACACACTCAACATCACTTATGCACTCCTGCATTGGCTGACGATGTCCGCATGCGGCCCTGATGAAGCCGAAGCGCAACAATGCCCCTGAAAATATGGCGTAGGCAAGTGTTTTGCGTCATAAGTGCTCCTGTACTCGCAGTGGCGATAGTTGGCGGGCGCAAAACCCGCACCCGGTTTCGCGCGGATCACAAGATAAGGCAGGTTAATGATTACCTTATCCATTATCTAATCGTCTGTAACAGTCGGAATATTGAACAAAATTGACTCCTTGCTGCGTTGGGCTGTGAAATATTTGTTCTTTGGCATCATCAATCTCCACTGGAGACGCTGACCGGTACACGCTGACAAACGGGCCGGAGTACGGCAAAAACAATCAAGACCACTAAAACTTAGCTCAAGCGCCAGCTAAAAGCCGTGATCAACTTCACGTTTTTTCATAATATTTAATAAGCTCTTAAGAAACATTCATATTTTCACGCCACGCTGAAGGGCTATAGGATACGCTGGCGACTGCATGGATGCGTCTTATGATCTTGTTTTTTAGATTACAATTTTAAACAGACGACGGAACATCATGAGCCCGATAGCAGAAACCTACTCCAGCCTTTACTCGGCACTCTCGAGTTTGAGGGAACACCTTCATTTGGCCGGCAGAATTGACGATTCCAACGCCAAGCTGGATGAAGTCTCGAAGATTCTGGCTATCTGCATCGCTGTCAAGCGAGGCTGGATAAAGGCCGATGAGTTTGAAGCCTTGATTCATTCCTCGCAACACGACCATAGAGCCGCGGAAGTCCTGCAAAACACATTTTCCGCTTGCGCCAAGGAGAAACCGTTCCTGAATTCCGACGGCTCATCCATTTTCGGCGCATCGCCCAAACTGAATATTCAAGACAACGATAATGAATTTGCCTTATTGTTATCTCGAACCCTGTATGCCACGTTCTCAAGAGCGTTATCTCATGCCCGGTCTGACTGCTCGTTTGATTTGATCAATGAGGCATTCGGCCATTTCGTCCGCGACAACTTTCGGGGCAATATCGAAGATGCGCAATACATGACGCCTCCCGAGGTTGTGGACTTTATATGCGACTGGGCCTTATCCGAAGTCAAAAGGCATGACGAAAACTTCCTGGACAGGGAATTCATGGTCATGGACCCTTCTTGCGGCGTAGGCAGCTTCCTTGCCTCGTTCTACAGAAAGGCATCATCGCTGTCAGCGAAAGCGGAAAAGAACATAAAGCTGATCGGTCAAGACAAAGTCGACAGAATGGTCAGGCTTTCAAAGATCAATATGATGCTTTTCGGCAGCGAAATTTACGATATTGATCAGGGCAATTCATTGTTCAATTGCAGCAGGCTGGACAAATTCAATGGGAAAGTCGACCTGATCCTGACGAATCCTCCCTTCGGGGCCAACATATCAGACGCTCAAATCACCGGTGAACCCGCCGAGAACTATCCGCTTTTGGGCAGCGAACCGGCTATTTCTTCTTCAATCGATTCGGAACTGGCGTTTATTGATAGAGATCTGGCCTTGCTGAGAGATGGCGGCAGGTTATTCATTGTCGTGCCTGACTCGACTGTCTCCTCAAGAGGCCTGGCCGAAACCTTGAGAGCGAGGTTGATGCGGAGGGCGAGGCTGAAAGGCGTCGTGGAACTGCCCTCGGTCACCTTTGCGCAAGCCGGCACCCGTACCAAGACCTCCATTCTCTACATTGAAAAGCGCCCGGATAAATCGCCTGATGATTGGCTGGCGCTGGCAATCATCGAGGATCTGGGTTTTCAGGTTTCAATGAGAAAGGGCGTGGCTGTAAAGAAATATGAAGGAACCAACGAGTTGAATGGGCTGGGCAAAAGCCTGTTCAACTGGTCGGGAGGCAAAGGCGTCGTCTCGGAAAAGCCGTCCTGCGTCATTGAATACGCCAACGCTGTCGAGCAAAAATCCTGGACCGCAAGCCACTATAGCGCAAGAAGGATTAAAGCGACTGCTTCAATAAGCGCCATCCGGGAGACAGAAGTAAAACAGCTTCAGGAAATCGTTAATTTTGAGACTGACAGTCGAAGACGGCTAAAAGCAGAGCCTGGAAGCAAATGCATAAGCGTTCTGCATGTGATAGGCGATGGCGTCATCAATTTCAATGAACTGATGAGTTATAACCCAAAGACAAAGGGCAATGTCTGTTTTCCGGGCGACATTCTCATATCAAGGATAAACCCAAGAATTCCGAGGGTCATAGTGGTTCCCGATCTGGGATTTCCTACAACGTGCTCCAATGAGTTCGAAATTTTATCCGCGAAAGATGGCATCGATCCTTACTGGGTGAGTTATATTTTACTTAACAGGCCGGTCCAGGATCAGATTCAAAGTCTAACGTCCGGAACCTCGTCTTCTCACAATCGAATCAAGACCAGCGAGCTGAAAATTGTTGAAGTGCCCGTCCCTAAAACGGAAAGCAAAAGAATCGATATGAATAGGGTTGTCGGCGCGTACAGGGATTCAATAAACAATATGATTTTGTCATCGTTCAATATCTACAAAATGAGACTGCTCCAGGCATGACAGAGCGCTATGCCTGGATAAACCGCTCGTTGCGCTTCAAATTTTCCGAAAGCCCGCAGGCTGATAGCCCCGGTCTCTCGAAACCGCCCTTTTCCGCATTTCAGGACGGTTCCCTAGGCGAGCGGCATGCGCGTCGTAGGGTGAGCCATGAAAACCATCCGCGCGACATCACTCTGAATCCGGACGGAATCACGGACGCGTTTGGCGCGGACCTCCGGCAACCCGATTCGCAACTGAAACCTGAACCACTATATATAACGCAATAACTGCGCCGACTGACAGGACGCTGCCGCCATAATTAAGGCGATGCATCCTGTCCTCCTTCAGAGTCAGCCAGATTGAAAATACAACTTCAATCGAACCTGCCCGGGTTGTCCTTGCTTATCCTTCCGGGTGCAGTTGAATATTACCGTCCTTCAGAGTGCCGTCGTTGTGATAGCCATCCACATCAATACTGAAAGTATCGTAACCTTGTCCCGGCTCTTTGTTATCACATCCCGTGGCGGTATATTCAAAGCCGTCTTGTCCGTCAACTTTAGCCGTTCCAGTAAATGTCGCGCAGTTTCCATTGACGATGAAGCTATCGACAGTGTGGCCATGGACTATCATGCCCGTGCCGCGATCCCGATATTGCAGCTCTCCGTTGCCTTGACGCGCATTGAAACTGAATGTAGCGATGCTGGAACCGCTCTCCATGCCGCCCCCGCCGGTAATGAAGCCGTCTGAATCCGGTAATTGCGGCTCACTGACAGCCTTGGCATTGACATTGCAGTGGGCGGACGAGATGACAATGTCTCCGTTATAGACATTGAGGCCTAAAAGGCCTTTATTCAGCTTGACGTGAAGAGCATTGGCGGTAATGCCCGACGATTCAATGCCATCTCCCGATTCAATTTGCTCATTGATAATAACGGTGCCCAGTTTAAGCAGGCCGTTCAATAAATCGATTTTCGTGTTAGGCGCGGTCGATACGTGGATTTTCTTTTTTCCAATCATCAGGTTAACCAATGAACTGTTAGCTTCGCTGGCCGCATTCGTCCCATTAGCATAACTGGTGCAAATAGACGATATTGCATCGGCTTTAATCAGCCCGCCAAGAATACTGAGATTTTCCACTTCGCTGGAACTGACCGAGCCGGCTTTCTGAGCGCCCACGCCGCCGGTGGTCATGTTCACCAAAGTCCCGCTGTTTATAATGTCAAGAAGGCTCACAGTCAGAAGTGATTCCGATGCAATGCCTCCTTCGGAAGGAAGGGTTACATAAGGAATGGGGCCGAGAGTAATCTTGAGAAGATTGAGCGTACTGAGATCGATCAATACGCTGTAAGCTTCTCCGCCTACAGTGCCTTCTAATTGAGTGTTTGTTGCATCGCTCCCATCAACTGCATAAGCAGCATTGTTCATAGTTATCATCGCTGTCGCAGCCATTGCGGCTTTGATTGATTTTATCAAGGCAGTATTATTTTTCATTGTTATTGACCTGTTTGATTTATTGGAAAAGACTTAATTGGCGCTTTGTCCATAATGCCCTAGGCACACCCTGTTTTTTATTATTTTTGTTTGATATTTCCTCCTGTTAGGTTTGATTGTAATTGGTAACCTGCAAATGCTTACTGCGGCACTAAATAGCTTAAATTTAAGAACATCCAGAGAGGGGCTTCTTTATTTACGGCATTCCGAAGAAGCAGAACGATAGGAAAGCGCCTCATCTCCCGGCACATTCCATTTCAAAAATGTGAACTCCGTCACAAAATTTTTACAAGAGTATAAACTGAATCTGTAGCTATACAATATTATTCCAAGTCGGCCCACTAAAAACGCTAGACTGAATATTTCACCACCAAGAACACTGAATACACGAAGGCTCGCAAATTCAATTTCTTGAAAATATTTTTCTAATGAATTCAATATATTACAGAAATAAAATGACAGCCTCCCGTTTTTCTTCGCATCGCGGGCGCTGCGGTTTCATGCAATATCCGGGGTAGAGCCTGTCTTCAGTGGAATGTCGACGCCAGCATTGAAGTCCGTACGAGCTTCTATCATAGGCACAGCCGGCGTGCATTGCGCAGGGCCCGCTTCATACTGCCAGGGGCTTGGGCGCTTGAACTTCCGTGCGAAAAGCCCATTGTTCCCTATGAGGCCGGCAGGAGGCGCATCGCGCATCTTTTGGGATTTAATTCATCTGAACATTTCGAATAATGGCACGCGATGGGCGCCCTACCTTAATATCCGCCTGAATTGGGCTCGGCGGTTTTCCGCAGAGCTCCAGCCTGGCCTACAAAGAGGCGGGCTTAACGTCAAAAGCCACGCAGACCCGCTCCTGGTCCGACTGGAACGGCAGGGTGTGATGGAACAGAGAGGAAGGAAACAGCACCAGATCGCCCACCTGCACATCCGCTATCCGGCTCGGAAATTCGTCATGCAGCCTCGGATAATCATCGCCATCGGTGCTGTAAGCAAAGCTGCCTTCGTGATCGGTGATGCGTTCCGGCAGTTTGAGATAGACGCAACCGCTGATCCAGCCTTCTTCGTGAATATGCGAACCCAGGTATCCGCCTTTTTTCATGCGCAAGTACCAGGAACTGGTGAATTCGATTTCCCGCGGAAAATCCACGATCAGTCGATCGCGGGTTCCTGCGTAATGCTGCCGGTATTCGATGATCTTTTCGCGGATCAGCGCCGCGAGCCGCTGAAACGATTGCTCGGAGCGCAGCAGCAGATTGCCGGCGGACTGTATGCCGTAATACAGCCGCCCCTGCTTTCTTTCGGCGATGGCCAGATGCTGAATGTCGTGCAGCAGTTCCTGGAGCAGTGGGCTCTCGGGATTAGTCAGCTCATCGATGTGCGTATGCCGCACATAGTCCATCGGCGCCTTGCAGAAAGGGTAAGGGTTTTCCTGACGGAAATTGGTGGCGTAGTGGGTCGACAAAGCGCCAAGCAGAACCGTAGTGCGTCGGGCGTTGGCGGTCAGCGCGTCGAATCGCTGCTTGAAAAGCTCGAATTGCCCGGTTTTATACAGGCATTGCAGCGCCCTCTCCTTGCTGTCGGCAAAGTCGGACGCCTCGAAATGCGGAATGGCGTCGTTGAGCCGGCCGGCAAGGCACAGATATTCGCCCAGGTTGTATTTGGCACGGCCGTGGTCAGGCTGGACCTCGATGGCCTTTTCATAGCAGCGGATCGCTTCATCCATCTCGCCGCGGTCGCGCAGTGTTTCGCCGAGCGAGTTCCAGGCATCGGCAAATCCGGGGTCCAGGCTGACGGATTCCCGAAACTGCCGGACCGCCTCCTCGTGCTGCCCCAGCCCGTACAGAACCGTTCCGAGGTTGAAATGCCCGCGCGCATCGGCATTGAGCGCCAGGGCCCTACGGTAGCACTGCCCGGCTTCCTCAAGCTTGCCTTGCTGCTGCAGGACCGTGCCGAGATTGCCCAGCGCCGCAAAAAAACCGGGCTCAAGAGCAACCGCCTTTTGATAATGCTGCGCGGCTTCGTTCAATAAGCCCTGGGCCTGCAGCAAGGTTCCCAGATTGAAGTGCCCTACCGTCAAAGCCGGCTTGAGCTTTAGCGCTTTGCGGTAACTGGCGATCGCCTCTTTGACATCATTGAGTTGGGTGAAAAGCACGCCGAGATTAAAATGAATTTCAGTGATACGCGGGTCGATCGCCAACAATTTCCGGAAACTGACCACTGCTTCACGGTATTTGCCCTGCCCTTGCTGGCAGAGCCCGAGTATGTTGTACAGAACCGGCGCCTTGGCATATTTGCCGAGCAGCGATTGCGCCATCGCTTCGGCCTGTTGCAATCGCCCTGCCTGGTAAAGCTGGTGCAATGCCTGCAGTTCGGCGGGAGACGGGTGTTTTGGTTGCTTCGGCTGTGTTTTCATCGAAAATCAACTCAATCGTAGTAACAAATGACCGGATTCTAACGCAATGCGGAAGGACTGTCAGCAGTCCTGAGCGCAGTCGAAGACAGGCGCATGGCTCGCGACGGACGCGCTTCACTGCGTCGCCTGCTGTTGGTCGATACAGCCTAGCAAGCCGTTCGAGAAAAGGAACTACGAAATATTGCGGCAGTCACACGATCTGGATTCAATCTTTGTAAGTCGAGGATACCCGCCGACACATTATCTGCCTCGAAAGCCGAACCGGTCGCCAAGGCGCGTTAACAAATGCAGCGCGGGCTGGCCGAGATGCTTAAGCGGCTGAATGGCTGATGCCATTGCTCGATTTGTGACGGCTTCTCCCTTACCCACTTGATAAGGAGGACCTCCTTATGTCCACAGAGAAGTATATTGTATTGCGCACCCGGAATATCATCGTTCCGACACAGGATAATATTGGAACTCTCGGTAGGGCATCGGTTTCTGAGCTAGCGCCCCAGTCCATCGAAATAGATGAAGCGGACCTGACCACCAAAGAGCGCGGCAATCTCAGGCGCGACCCAAGAGTTCGCGCAATAGCGCCCCCAATGCCGATGAAGCTGGTTAGCCCGATGGAAATACATGATGTTGATGCTTCAACCCTTTCTTCATCGACATGGGGCGTTCAAGCGGTGCGCGCGCCGGAATCCCCGTTCGACGGATCGGGCGTAACCGTGGCAGTGCTTGATACAGGCATCGATCCGAATCACCCGGCATTCAACAATGTGGAATTGTCGCGGCGCAATTTCACGAGCGAAGGCGACGACGACCAAGAAGGGCATGGCACGCATTGCGCCGGCACCATTTTTGGGCAGGATATCAATGGGAAACGCATCGGCATTGCGCGAAACATAAAGCGCGCCTTAATTGGCAAAGTGCTCGGAAACGGCGGTGGATCATCCGCGATCATTGCTCAGGCTATCCAGTGGGCGGTTAACGAAGGCGCGCACGTCATTTCCATGTCGCTAGGCATAGATTTTCCCGGCTTTGTTGAGCGGCTGGTTAATGAAAGAGGGCTAAATATCAATCCGGCCACCTCGCTTGCGTTAGAAGCCTATCGAGCCAACATCAATCTCTTTAGCGAACTGGCCAACTTCATACAGGCCCAAGGAAGCTTTGCCGATGGGACCGTGATTGTCGCGGCATCCGGCAATGAAAGCGTTCGGCCCCAGTACGAGATCGCTGTCGCGCCGCCCGCCGCCGGCACGGGAATTATTGCGATCGGCGCGCTTGGCGAAACGGCCAACGGTCTCGATGTGGCCTCTTTTTCGAATAATCAGGTAGACATTTCCGCTCCTGGCGTCGGAATTGTATCGGCTGTCCCCGGCGGCGGACTTGGCAATATGAGCGGCACCAGCATGGCCACGCCCCACGTTGCCGGCGTGGCGGCGTTATGGGCGCAGCGCCAGCTCGACATGACAGGTCGCGTTGAAAGTAAATCCTTGCTGGCTCAACTGATTGCTAGCGGAACAACAGCACCGTTAGCGCCAAACGTTGAAGAAGAGGATGTGGGGACAGGCCTGGTGCAAGCGCCTCTTAATTGAGCAAGCACCAGGCGGGAGAGACTGGCACTTATGCACTGGTACCCTGGAGGGTATCGGCCCAGGGCGACTGCCAACAGTAGCCGCTCTGGGCGAAGCCGCCCCACGATGCGCCCGTGTCGGGAAGGCCATCAAAAACGTCATTGAACGGCCGACCGGCAAATCTCGAGCGGACTTAGAGCTAGTGGACAATAAGCGCCCGAATCTGGCATCATGCCGCCTCACTACGCCTTGCATCCCGCAAGGCCGAAACAAACTGTATAAGGTAAAGCAATGAGTAACCTCCCAAAATGCCCTGCATGCGGCTCGGAATTCACTTACGAAGATGGCGATATGTACATCTGCCCTGAATGCGCGCACGAGTGGCCCAAAGGTGAGACAGCCGAAGCCGGCGCCGATGAACTTATCGTCAAGGATGCCAACGGCAATGTGCTGCAGGACGGCGATAGCGTCACCGTCATCAAGGACCTCAAGGTCAAGGGTTCGTCGTCGGTCGTCAAAGTCGGCACCAAAGTCAAAAACATCCGCCTGGTCGAAGGCGATCATAATATCGACTGTAAAATCGACGGCATCGGCGCCATGAAGCTGAAATCCGAATTTGTCAAGAAGAGCTGACGGGCCGGGTAATCGAACGCGATCGAAGCGGCCCTTGGGCAGCGCATCGATCGCGATTGATGGGCTCATTGTATTGAGCACATCCTATTTAGGCCGCATTAAAGGCTGTTTTGATTTTTACGTCTCATTCCAAGCAAACCTAGCACTCCTGAACAGAAGAGCCAGACTGCGGCAGGAACCGGTACCGCATTAGGAGCATTCTCATACTCTACATAATATCCGGTTATCCAACTGTCAGCTGACGCAATATCATTCCATTGGTTATTAGACCATTTCATCAGATAATTTTCGCCGCCACAGCAATTGTTGGGTTCTCCTGCTGCCCAATTTGTATAAGACCAGGTCTCTCCGGTCACCCACGACCAATTCCCTTCGCTTCCTGCGTCAGATGCGCCCAAATAACCAAAAGCGTTACCCGCTATAGATGATATGAACTGATCTTCGCCGGCATCTGTAACAGTAACCAAATGTCCATTCACTCCATTGTGAATGGAGCCTGCAGCGCCGCTCACAGCGTTATCCCAACTGATATTTCCAGTACTGATAAAATCATACCAGTGGCCATTACCAGCATATTGCACTGGCGCGGCATTCGCCGAACCCACTGATGCTAAAAGCGCAACGCCGCCTAATAAAACTAATTTCTTCATAATTTATTACCTTAAATTCCGTTTTTAATTCAAAAGATTAGCAATCTACAAAAAGAAACCGCGCAAAAAGCCGCGCATGTCTTAATGTAGAGCTTGGGCATATTATCAGAATTTTTTAAGGAATATGACAAACTTCACAAGCGTATTAAAAATACTTTAGATACCTTGAAAAATTTAAAACTTAGTCTACCGACCCCAATATGGACTATTGTCGGCCCTAAGTTTCTAGGAAGCGCACCGGGCACGCCTGCTATTCATCAAAATCAAGCGCGCGTTCCTCGCCATCTTCGATAATCAGCGCGTGTTTCAATACGCCGTTGTCGTCATACCGATAGCGGTGTTCGGATTCGACCTCGCCGTACACGATCTTCTGGCAGATCAGCAGCCGGCCCTGGGCGTCGAAATATCCCCGGTAAAAGGTGTTGCGATTGTTCAAGCCGGCTTCGGTCAATTCATTGACCAACTTTAATGGCAGTTTGACGCCGCTGTAGCTGACGAAATGGCGGCGGACGAGCGAGGGTTCCTGATTCATGGGCCTGCTGTTAGGAAAATAAATGGATGGCGATGATTTCCAGGGTCCTATCCAGCGACAGGTTTTCATTCTCGCCGATGATATTGTGCTCGGAAATCGGATATTTCAGATCGATGCCGTAGCATCCGCGGTTCTGGGCAAAGGTATAGACATAGGCGGACGTAGCCGGCTCATCGGCCAGGCACAGCTCGAGCGCCTGAGGGTTGGGCTCCGGGGTTTTCAACGCCAGCGTGTTCTCGCCGTAAAGACGCACCAACTCCAGAAGCAACAGCTTCAGCGCGATGTCCTTATCGATAGCCCAGACGTTGACCATGATTACCGCTTTTTCAGCACCACCGGCCTGGCGCGATGGATCATCAAAAACAGCTTCTGGCACCGGTTGATCAGCCACATAGACAGCAAAAGGCCAGACAAGGCGCTGCCGGCCGTCCACAGCTCGGCATGGGCGGCGTCGGCCAGCAGCCATTCGGCCATGCCGGCGCCCATGAACATGGCCAGCAGCGGCAGCAGATACAACAGCAACGAGGCTTTCAGCACCAGGCCCTCGTCGACGGCGACGATGACTTCATCGCCCACGCGCAGACTGATCCGGCTGTCGGCGGCGACGGCTTTTTTGCCGATGACATTGCCGATTGCCAAAGCCGAGCACGAGGCTTTCTGCCCACAGCCTGCACAGGCGCCGCTCTGCCGGCTTTCGACCCAGACCTGATGATTTTCCGTTTTTACCACGACGGCCAATTCTTCAATCATGATTCATTCCGGTGAAAAGAAACGCAAAGATTCATTCGTCCATAGGGGCAACTTCGCCCAAAGCGCCTACTGTTGAGTCGCCTTGGGCGAATGAATTCGCCCCTACATGCCCCTCCCCTAACCTTGTATCTGCAACAGACCCGAGCCAGGGTTCGCCTGCCCGGCCCGCCATTCATCCGGCGTATAGGCCTTGACGCTGACGGCATGCAGTTTGCCCGAAGCCAAAGGTTCCTTCAGCGTCGCCAGAACCAGCTGCTGTTCCTTTACCGGAGCCAGATCCGCGAACTGCCCGCTGACGACCACCAGGGACAGATCGCAGCCGGCGCCTTCGACAAACACCTGCGCATCGGGTATGCCCTGCCTGACGAGCGCTTCAACCTCGTCGGCGCTCAAGGCGTCATTTTCCGGCTGCGTGTCCTTGGCGACCGCCTGCTGCAGCAGCGGCAGCAGACTGCCGTCGTTGGCCATGGCCTCGATGATGTCGCAGCCGCCCACCAGTTCGCCGTTCACGAACAGTTGCGGATACGTCGGCCAATGCGAAATGCTCGGCAGCTTCTCGCGGATGAAAGGCGCCGCCAGCACGTCCACATAGGCATAGGCGACGCCGGCCTTGTTGAGAAAGTCCACGGCCTTGGCCGAAAACCCGCACTGCGGATGGGCCGGGATGCCTTTCATGTAAATGATGATCGGGTTGGATGCCAGTTGCTGGCGGATTTTGTCTTCGGTTTTCATAGTGTTCCTGTTAGGATTGGATTCAAAATAACATCCCGATGCCGATGAGCCCTCGTGGGAGCGATGCATTTATCGCGGCTAAAACACCTCTGCAAGGCTCCCACGGCCGCCGTTACGATGCCTGCTGCCTGATCTTGGCCGCTTCTTTCCTGATCACCTTGATTTCGCCCTCACCCCTGACGACAGCGGCATCGATGACGCATTGCTCGATATCGTCGTGCGACGGAATCTCGAACATGGTCTTTCTGAGAATTTGTTCCATGATGCTGCGCAGGCCGCGCGCGCCGGTTTCCCGCTCGATGGCCTTGTTGGCGATTTCAATGAGAGCATCCGGCTCGAACTTCAGTTCCACGCCCTCATAAGCGAACAGTTGCTGATACTGGCGAACCAGCGCGTTCTTGGGCTCGGTCAGCACCTGTATCAAGGCGTCCACGTCCAGCGGCTCCAAGGGCGCCAGCACCGGAAAGCGGCCGATGAATTCGGGAATCAGCCCGAATTTGCGCAGATCGCTGGGCTGCGTGGCGTTCAGCATGGCCTCGAGCGGCGGCTTTTGACTCGGATTTTTCACGGCCGCATGAAAGCCGATGGCCGTGTCGGTAGGCACGAGGCGCTTCTCGACATGTTTTTCCAGGCCCGGAAACGAGCCGCCGGCGATGAACAGGATGTTGCGCGTATCGACGATGGTATCGGCGCCGTCCTTGCCGCGCCCCTTGGACGGCACCTTCACCTGCGCGCCTTCGACCAGCCGCAGCAGGGCCTGCTGCACGCCCTCGCCGGAAACATCGCGCGTGCCGGTCTGCTGCTCCGGGCTGCGCGCGATCTTGTCGATCTCATCGAGATAGACGATGCCCCATTCGGCGTTGCCGATATTGCCATTGGCCACGTCCAGCAGCCGGACCAGGATATTCTCCACGTCGTCGCCGACATAGCCCGCCTGCGTCAGCGTCGTGGCGTCGGCCACCACGAACGGCACGCCGACGATCTTGGCCAGCGTGCTGGCCAGCAGCGTCTTGCCGGTGCCGGACGGCCCGATCAGCAGGATGTTGGACTTGCCGATCTCCACATCCTTGTCGAACTCGCCCAGCCCCGCGTCGCCGCTTTCGTGCTTGAGCCGCTTGTAGTGGTTGTAGACCGCGACCGACAGGATTTCCTTGGCCAGATGCTGGCCGATGATGTACTGGTCCAGATAGTCCTTGATCTTGGCCGGAATCGGCAGCGGCCCCTGCATTTCGGACAGTTCCTTGCGTCGGCTCCAGCTCGATACGACCTGACTGGACAGCAGCACGCAGGCCTCGCAGATGGTGCCTTCGGCGCCGGCGATCAGCGGCACGGAGGCCGACTGCTCGATACCGCAAAAAGAACAGTGTCTGGTTTCTTTATCCGCCATAACTCTTTCCCTCCGTTTCGGCGACCGGCAAACTGGCCAGCCAGGCGCGCTGGCAGTTGCGCCTGTAGCGCTCCTTCATCAGCTGGCGTATTTTCGGCGTCGCGTTTTTTAATGAAATGGTTTCCGCTTTGTGTATCTGTTTGCACAGCAGGACGTGAAAGCCGATTTCCGATTCCACGGCTTCGCTGATTTCGCCGGCCTTCATGCTGAACAGCACGGCATCCAGTTCGGGATACAGCTTGCCGCGCGGCACCTTGCCCAGCGCGCCGCCGTTCAGGGAAGTCGGGCACTCAGAATGCTTCAGGGCCAACTCGGCGAACTTATGAGGTTTCTTGTGCAGCCTGGCGCGGATCTCCTGAATTCTCGCCCAGGCGTTCTCGCGCGTGTTCTCGGGATAATCCGGATTGATGCTGATGAAAATGTGGCAGGCGTCGCGCAGTTCGGGCCGGTTGAATTGCTCGGCGTGCAGATGGTAGTAAATGCCGATCTCCACCTCGTTGACCTCGGGCGAGCGTGCGGCGATCTTCTCCAGCACCGCATTCACCTTGCATTGCCGGTACAAGGCCTCGCGCAGCGATGCTTCGGTCAGTTGGTTCCTTGCCAGTTCGTTCAGGAAAGCGCCCTCGTCTTCGTAGCGGCCCCGGATTTCCTGATAGGCCATCTGCAATTCGCGTTCGGGAATGATCACGCTCGCCGCTTCCGGCGCGCTCAGGACCCGGTTTTCCAGCCGGTATTCGTTCCTGGCCTGCGTTTCGGCCCGCTGCAACTGGGCCGGGTCCAGTTTGTCCGGCGCTTTCTTAAACAGCGCCAGCGAGGCCCGGAGCAAGGCATAGGGTGCCGTCCGGGCGGTTTTTTCAAGGGTTTCCATGGTCAAGCCTCCGGTTCGCTGAAGGTTTCGGGATGGGCGGGCGCCAGCGCCGATTCGGGCACTTGCAGCATCCGTCCGGTGAAATTGACATGGTACTGGATCATCTCGTCGTCCCTGATGACTTTGAAGATCTCCCCCGGCGTGCCCTTGGGGTACAGGACCTGGCCCTTTATGCCCAGGTCGACCGCGCAGACCACCTTGTCCCTGAACTCGAAACGGCTCGGATTCCAGGGCTCGTCGGCGCCGATCAGCTCCTCCAGGCGGCAGCCGACCATGCGGCCGTGATCGAGAAAATGCACCGTGAAGATGACCTGGTCCTGCAGGAAGGTGCCGACCTCGACCACGTTGCCGACGCTGCCGCGCCGGATCAGCAGATCGCCCACGTCTAGGCCCGGATAAGTGCCGTCGTTGCGGATGTTGCGCGTCACGCGCACCGCCTCGCCGTATTCGAACCGGCCTTCGTCAAAGCGCTCGGGGTTCATGTTTTTATATCGCTGAGTGAAACGAACGCCGTTTGCGGCTGGCCCATGGAAAAGACCTTGAACACCTTCTCGGTCTGGGCGTCGGATTCGACGAAGTCCTGGTAGGCGCGCATCAGCAGCCGGCTGTACACGGCCCGCTTGGCCTCCTCGACGTCCGGCATGCTGCTTTCGGCTTTCTGCAGGTAGTCGTGGAAACGCTGCAGGATGTGCAGGCGGTTGACGTGCACGACGCGCTGGTCGTAGTCCAGCCCGAAATACTGCAGGAAGTCCTCGGCGGATTCCAGCTCTTCCATTTCTTCTTCAAAACTCATCGTTTTTCTCCAAACGTTCAAATAGGTCCGACCAGCGAGGCATCCTGAAACAGCAGGTACAGCGCCAGCACGACGAACAGAGCCGTCGTTGTCACGGTCATCAGTATGGAATAGGGTTTTTCGTTCGACATGACTGCCTCTCTAAACAAATTAACCACGTAGGGTACGCATTTATGCCCCGGAGGGATACCGCGTACCTGTTATTAAGCCTTCCGAAAGGTACGCAATGCGTACCCTACGAGCGGGTGAGGTACGAGACTGTGAAAGAATCCAGAATTTTTCTCTTTGAGACCTATATGTTGTTATATACAAATATAAAATACACAATATATTGTGGTTAAAATTTCAAAAAACGAATACTTTCACAGTCTCGTACGCATTGCGTACCTTTCAAAGCGTGCCGGTTCATCATGGCTCCGAAGTTAATTGACCACGAAGCTGTGTGGGGGCGATTTCAATCGCCCTGGGCGAATACCCTAAAGGGCATAAATGAATTCGCCCCTACAGCCTCAGCCCGGCATTGCTGCAGCAATTCCAGCAGCCCCTTGGCGCCGATGCGGTCCATGCGGTCCAGTTCGACCAACTTCTCGAAAATCGACTGGCTGACATCCAGCCTGTGCAGGCGCATGTTCAGAAAACCGATGGCTTTCAACGTGAACAGGTACAGCCGGACCCGTGTCAGCAGTTCGGCCGGGGCCTCGTCGATATGGCCCGACTTCAGATCGCGCCAGTCCTCGGGAAAGCCGATCATGGGCCGGACCACCTCCAGCGCCTTGCAGGTCGCGCTGAGAGCGTCTTCCAGCCGGTGCTGGTAATAATAAAAACGGTTCAGGGCCACCAGCACGTTCAACGACTCGGGCGCCAGGAAATATGCCTTCAGCAGGGGCAATTCGGCCTCGCTGCCATAATCCTCGGCTGCCTGCCTGATCAGCCGCTCGACTTCGGGCGCGTCCGGCCGGTCGAAATATAAATCCTTGGCTTCAAAATCGAGCAGATCCATTTATTCCCCCACGGCGCGCCTGATGACAATTTCCTGGTCGCCGGCGCAAAGGCTTTCGGCTTCGCAGGCCTCGCAAGGCTGCACGTGCAATGCCTTGCTGACTTCGGTCTGCCGGGCTTCCAGTTCGTCGATGCGCTCCATCAGGCAGTGGATGGCCTTGCCGACCGGATCGGGCACCAGATGATGGTCCAGATCGATGCCGTGCCGGTTCCGGATCTTCGTGCCCTTGCTCTGGATGACGCGGCCGGGAATGCCGACGACCGTGCAGCAGGGCGGCACGTCCTTGACCACCACGGAATTGGCGCCGACGCGCACATTGTCGCCCAGCGTGATGGCGCCCAGCACCTTGGCGCCGGAGCCGACCAGCACATTGTCGCCCAGCGTCGGATGGCGTTTTTCCTGGTTCCAGGTCGTGCCGCCCAGCGTCACGCCGTGATAGAGCGTGACATCGTTGCCGATGACCGTGGTTTCGCCGATCACGACGCCCAGGCCGTGGTCGATGAACAGGCGCCGGCCTATGGTCGCGCCCGGATGGATATCGACGTTGGTCAGCATGCGGGCGACCGAGGCGAGAATCCGGGCCGACAGTTTCCAGCCCGCCTTCCACAGCCGGTGATTGACGCGGTGAAACAGCGTCGCGTGCACGCCTGGATAGGTCAACAGGATCTCCCAGACACTGCGCGCGGCCGGATCGCGGGCGAACACGCAATGAATGTCCTCGCGCCATTGCGCTGCCAGACTCAGAGGCGCTTCCGGGCGCTTGGCGAGCTTATCGAAAGCGGCAACCATCAGCTCAGGCTCCAGCCGGTTTTGCCGGGCACCGGCATTCCCGGTATCCTGAAAAAGGAACCGGGATAGCGGTCATCATCCTGCACGCGTCCATGAGCCGTTGCCGGAAGCGACTGCCGGGGCGTTTTCCCGGCCTTTTCCACTGCGGGTTGTTTGATTTGATCATTCATAGCAATATCCTCCGGAGAGATTTTGATGAAACCGGTTCAGGTCGGCGGCGGACGGCGAACGTTTGGTCCGGCTGACGAACTGCCGCACCTGCGCCAGCAGTTGCTGCGCCTGCAGGCGCGTCACCGATATGCCCAGTTGCTGATAGGCATGCATGACGCCGCGCGTGCCCGAATGCTTGCCCAGAACCAGTTGATGGCAGCGCCCGACAATGGCCGGATCGACGCCCTGATAATTGTTCGGGTCTTTCAGCAGGCCGTCGACATGGATGCCCGCCTCATGGCTGAAGACGTCCTTGCCGATCAGACTCTTGCGGCTGCCAATGGCATCGCCCGAGGCCCTGGCGACCTGCTCCGACAAGACCGTAAACTGGGCCAGGTCGATGCCCGTCTCGAAGCCGTACAGCTGCTTCAGGCCGACCACGACTTCTTCCAGCGCGGCATTGCCGGCCCGCTCGCCCAGTCCGTTGACGGTCGTGTTCAGATGCGTGGCGCCGGCCAGGGCCGCGGCCAGCGTGTTGGCGGTCGCCAGCCCCAGATCGTCGTGGGCGTGCATTTCGATGTCCAGGTCGGTCGCGGCGCGTAGGGCCTTGATGGTTTCGAATACGCCGAACGGCTCCATGATGCCGACCGTGTCGGCGAAGCGGATGCGGCTCGCCCCGGCTTGCTGGGCCGCTTCGGCCATTTGCAGCAAAAAATTGGTATCGGCGCGCGAGGCATCTTCCATGCCCACACAGACGTCCAGTCCCAGATCGCACGCCTCGCGCACGCAGGCATCGATGGTCCTCAGGACCCAAGCCCGGCTTTGCTTCAGTTTGTTCGCAATATGCTGGTCCGATGCCGAAATCGACAAATCGACCTTATCGACATTGAGATTCAGGCAGGCGCGCAAATCCTCGCGCCGCATCCGGGACCAGACCAGCAGTCTGGCGGGCAGTCCCAAAGCCGCGATGGCCTTGATCTCATCGCGCTCAACTTCGCCCATGACCGGAATGCCGATCTCCAGTTCCGGCACGCCCAGCGCCGCCAGCCGAGCGGCAATCGCCAGTTTTTCATCCAGCGAAAAGGCGACGCCGGCCGACTGCTCGCCGTCCCTGAGTGTGGTGTCGTCAATGATGAGGGTGCGATTTTGAGCGTTCATAATTCACGTCGGGCACGCATCGCGTACCATTTGTTGAGTTTCAGTTAAGGTACGCAATGCGTACCCTACGCATAGGTCGGCTGGAATGCCTGTTCGGGATTGACGGCCGGCCCGTTGCCGTCCCAATAGGGCGACAGCTTGCGCAAGGTCGCGGCAATGTCGGGCATCACTTTTAAGACCTCGTCGACTTCCGCCATCGTGTTGTAGCGCGAGAACGAGAAGCGGATCGTGCCGTGCGCGGCCGTATAAGGAATATCCATGGCGCGCATCACATGGGAAGGCTCCAGCGATCCCGAGGTGCAGGCCGAACCGCTGGAGGCGGCGATGCCGGCTTTGTTGAGCAGCATCAGGATGGCCTCGCCCTCGATGTATTCAAACGCGATGTCGGTGGTGTTGGGCAGGCGGTTGTCGATGTCGCCGGTGATGAAGCAGTTCGGGATCAGGTCGACAATGCCGCGCTCCAGCTTGTCGCGCATGGCCTTGACATGGGTGTTCTCGTATTCGATATGCGCCAGCGCCAGCTCACAAGCCTTGCCGAGGCCGACGATGGCCGCCGAATTCTCGGTGCCGGCGCGCCGCCCGCGCTCCTGATGGCCGCCGCGCAGCAGAGGGCGGAAACGCGTGCCGCGCCGCAGGTACAAGACGCCGATGCCTTTGGGCGCGTGCAGCTTGTGGCCGGACAGCGACAGCATGTCGATCTTGGTGTCCTTCAGCATCATCGGGATCTTGCCCACCGCCTGGACCGCGTCGGTATGGAACATGACGCCGGCGGCATGGGCCATTTCGGCCATTTCCACGACCGGGAACAAGGTGCCGGTTTCGTTGTTGGCCCACATGACCGAGACGATGGCGACGCGGTCCGACAGCAGTTTCTGGTAGGCGTCCAGATCCAGCCGCCCGATCTTGTCCACGGGCATGCGATGGATGATGTAGCCTTCTTTTTCCAGATGCTCGCACAGGTTCAGGATGGCCGGGTGCTCGACCGTCGTGGTGATGATCTCCTTCCGCTCCGGCTGCGCCTTGATGGCCGACAGGATGGCCGTCGAGTCGGATTCGGTGCCGCAGGAGGTGAAAATGATCTCCGAGTCGTGCTCGCAGCCCAGCAGCTCCTGGACCTGGTGGCGCGCCTGCTTGATGCCCTTGGCGACGCCGTCGGCGAAACGGTGGATCGATGACGGGTTGCCGAACTGTTCGGTAAAGTACGGCAGCATCGCTTCGACCACCAGCGGATCGACCCGCGTGGTGGCGTTGTTGTCGAGATAAATCGCGTTCATGGCTTACCCTCCTGCCGCAGCCGCTTTGGGCATTTGTGACGCCGGGACGACCTTGATGAATTCGCCCAGTTCTTCCATCAGCCGTTGCTGAATGCCGGCCACGGTCATGGCGGCCATCTGGCAGCCGCTGCAGGCGCCGGTCATGTTGACGTAGGCGGTGTTGCCGATGACTTCGACCAGCTCCACGTTGCCGCCGTCGGCCATCAGCTGCGGCCTCAGCTTGTCCAGCACCTCTTCGATTTTCCTGATGCGCTGCAGGTTGGTCATCGGCGCTTTGGTTTTGGCCTGCGCGGCGATTTCGATCGGCGCGGCGTTCGGGTCGAATTTCTCGCCCCGCTCGGCCAGCACTTTCGCCAGAATGCCCTCGATGTCTTCATGGCAGGCCGCGCAGCCGCCGCCCGCTTTGGTGAAGTTGGTGACATCCTCGACCGTGCGCAGGTTGTTGGCCACGACCATCTCCTCGATCATGACGGCGTCGATCGCGAAGCATTTGCAGATCAGCGCGCCTTCCTCGTGATCGTCTTTCCATTCCTCGCCGCGGTAGTTCGCCACGGCGGCCTGCAGGGCTTCGCGCCCCATGACCGAGCAGTGCATTTTTTCCGGCGGCAGGCCGTCCAGCTCGTTGGCGATGTCCTGGTTGGTCACTTTCAGCGCCTCGTCCAGCGTCATGCCTTTGATGATTTCGGTCAGTACTGAGGATGACGCGATGGCGGAACCGCAGCCGAAAGTCTGGAAGCCGGCATCTTCGATGATCTCGGTTTCTTCGTTGACCCGGAGCGTCAGTCTGAGCGCATCGCCGCAGCTGATCGAACCCACCTCGCCGACCGCGTTGGCATTGGCGACAGCCCCGGCATTCTTAGGGTTGAAAAAATGTTCTTGGACTTTTTCTGAGTAATCCCACATCGTTTAATCCTCCAGAAAATAATGAATTAGGGCTGTTTACGAACACGTATTGAACGATGTGCCGCAGGCGCAACTCTTAACGGCATTGGGGTTGTTAAACTTGAACCCAGACCCTTCTATACTGTCAATAAAGTCGACAGACATGCCGTCCAGCATGGGCATGCTGTTAGGATCGACGAACACCTTGACGCTGCCGAAATCGATGACGGTATCTTCCGCGCCCTGATTTTCTTCCAGCTTCAGGCCGTATTGCAGACCTGAGCAGCCGCCATCGGTCACTTCAATCCGTAAGCCGGCTGTAGGTTTGTCGGAACCGGCGATAAAACGCCCGACAGCGTTAATAGCGTTTTCTGTCAATGTAATCATGTAAGTCTCCTGAATGGTGTTGGCATCGTTCTTGTAAACAGTTATAGCAACCTGTGTGCCATCATCTTTTTATTTATTTAATGCCTTGTTTAATAAAGAAGAAATAAAGCAGGAATAATAGGCAGGAGGAATTTGAACAGGTTCTAATCAGACAATCACTTAAACTTTGTAGGCTTTGCTACAAACTAATCGGAAGCTATGAGGAGATAACACATGAAAATAGAAGACCTGGATTTAGGCGATGTTGTTTATGCAGCTCACGCGATTACCGATGACGACTCCATGCCGAGCGGCATGCGCGGCGAAGTGCTGGTCGAAGCCGGAGCCCGCGGCATCATTACCATGATCGGCCATGTAGAAGATCAGCCTGAACGTAGCGTTTTCATAGTGCGCTTTGAAGACAGAAACCTGAACCTGGGCAGCCCGATAGGATGCGGCCCGGATGATTTGAGCCTGGAGCAGCGGCATAGGACTGTGCGGCGCGAACTGGAGCTTTCGTAGTCTTATTATGAGTATATGCAGCCAGACGGGGCATACTGCCCCGTCTGACATGTTTGGCGTCGGTCAAGGACAGCCGCCTGACTCAAACATGGCAGCGACGTTAGGGCGGGGTTGCAATTAAGAAAGCCCACATCCGTCATGAAACCGATCCAAACCCACCGTGTAAAACAGACAATATTTAATATGAACCCGCAAACGCAGACCGTCATCGATTATCACCGCCGCACCAAACACCACCTGGAACGTTACGCAAAAGGCCCTGAAACGCTGGACTGGGACGACCAGCCCGATCCGTTCCGGCGCTTTCCCGGCTGCAAATTACTGTCGCTGCCTGAACCGGGCGCCGAGCTGCCCGTCCTGTTCAGCGAGCTGGATACCCCGCAGGCCACCGCACCCCAGGCCTTGACGCCGGACACGCTGGGACTGCTGCTGGAGCTGTCCTTCGGTCTGTCGGCGTGGAAACAGTACGGGCCGGATCGCTGGGCGTTGCGCTGCAACCCGTCCAGCGGCAACCTGCACCCGACCGAAGCCTACCTGGTCAATACGGACAGCACGCTGATGAAGCCGGGCGTTTACCACTATGTCAGCCATGACCATCATCTGGAGCAGCGCTGTTCGTTTACCGATGACGTGGACAACATCGGCATCCTGATCGGCCTGAGTTCGGTGCACTGGCGCGAAGCCTGGAAGTATGGCGAGCGGGCCTACCGCTACTGCCAGCACGACATCGGGCATGCGCTGGGCGCGCTGCGCTATGCCGCGGCGGCGCTGGGCTGGTCGGTCGAACTGCTGGCCGAATGGGCCGATGACGACATAGCCGCGCTGCTGGGGCTTAACCGAACCGATGAGTTCAAGCCGGACGAACGGGAAGCGCCCGACGCGATCTGCCGCATACGCACAATCTCCAACGCAGACGCATCGTTTGGGATCGATACTTTGTCGGAAATCCTACAATCGGCCGTCTGGTCGGGCCGGGCAGGCAGCCTGAAGGCCTACCACATGTATAAATGGCCGGTCATAGACGAGGTCTGCGCGGCCGCCGCCAAGCCGCGCACCGAGGAGCCGCGCCGGCAGGCGGCCCTGCGGCCGGCCGTCGCCTTATCCTGCCGGAAAACGGCGACCACCCTTATCCGCCAGCGCCGCAGCGCCCAGCATTTCGACGGCAAAACCGCCCTGCCGCTGGCCGACTTTCACCGGCTGCTGGACGCGGTCCTGCCGGCCCGCAAGCCGCCTTTCGATCTGTGGCGATGGCCCGCGAAAATCCATCTGTTTCTGTTTGTCCACCGTGTTGAAGGCCTGGCGCCCGGCCTTTACGCCCTGCCCCGCGATCCCGAGGCGCTCGACGGGCTGCAAGCCGCTACGCTTGCCGACTTCGACTGGCAGCCCGTGCCGGACATGCCGCCGCTTTACCGGCTCTACAGGGGCGATTGCCGGCAGCTCGCCAAGACGCTGTCCTGCCACCAGGCGATCGCCGGCGACAGCGCCTTCAGCCTGGCCATGGTGGCCGAGTTCCGTTTCGACGATCAGCCCTGGATTTACCGCCGATTGTTCTGGGAATGCGGCCTGATCGGCCAGGCGCTGTATCTGGAAGCCGAAGCGGCAGGCGTGCGCGGCACCGGCATCGGCTGTTACTTTGACGACGCCGTGCATGAAGTTCTCGGCATCGAGACTGACCGGCTCCAAAGCCTGTACCATTTTACCGTGGGCACGCCGCTGGAAGACGCGCGGCTACAGACTTTGCCGGCTTACGCGCATTTGCGCAGCTGAAGAGAAGCGCTCCGCGTTTTGACAGGATTGGGTTTATACGTTCTAATTTGGCCGGATGCCGAAAAACATGCCGCGCCCGGCAGCTATAAAAGAACCTCCCGCTGGCATTTTCCCGCCGGGATCAGGCTGAGATGACGAGTTTTAACAGAGGGAAAGCGGGGTTCAAGCCTGCCGGTTGTCAGGATTCTGAAAAGGCAGGCGGTACCACTCAGGTATCACAGAAACGTCAGGCGCGGGATTAGACTTTCCGTCCCGCAGGGCATTGAAAAACTTCCTGCTTCAGGGCGGCTGAAGCCGTCTCCAAAGGCTTGCGTGAGTCCGGTATAAAAATAATAACTGAATATGAGGTAATTTTATGAAAGGCAACAATCAGGTGGTCGACCAATTGAATAAACTGCTGGCCGGCGAACTCACCGCCATGGATCAGTATTTTATCCATTCGCGCATGTACGAAAACTGGGGCTTCAACGAACTGTACGAGCGCATCAATCATGAAATGCAGGACGAAACAAGCCATGCCGACGCACTGATCAAACGCATCCTGTTTCTTGAAGGCGTACCGAACCTGTCGGTCCGCGATCCCCTGACCGTCGGCAGCACGGTTCCGGACATGCTGAAAAACGACCTCGCGCTGGAAATGCAAGTGATCAGTTCCCTGAAGGAAGCCATTGCCTATTGTGAATCGGTCAGCGATTACGTCACGCGCGAAATGCTGGAAGACATGCTGAAGGATACCGAGGACGATCACACGCATTGGCTGGAAAAGCAACTGGGCCTGATCGATAGAATCGGACTGGAAAATTACCTGCAGTCGCAAATGTAGCCGTTAACGCAGAGTTTGCCAACCCGGCCGCCGCTTTGATTCAATGCACCGTCTTATCCGTAGCGGCTTGTTCGGCCTCTGGCGCCTTCAGATGCCCTGGCTTCAGCCCGCCTCTGGCTTCCTGCGCCAGTTTCTCATAATGGGCATGGAATTCATCCAGTTGGGCCTGCTCCATTTCCTCAAGATCCAGCAATGCGTTATGAGCGCCCTTGGTGGCGCGGATCAGTTCATCGAGCTTGATCTGAATGGCTTCGGTGTCGCGGTTCTGCGTGTTCTGGATCAGGAACACCATCAGAAAGGTCACAATGGTCGTTGCCGTATTGATGACCAGTTGCCACGTGTCGCTGAAGCCGAAGATGGGCCCGGTGATGCCCCAGACCACAATAAACCCGAGCGCTACGGCAAAGGTGGCCGGACGCCCGCTGACCCGCGATGCCAGTTTGGCCAGATTTGAATACCAGGCTGTATCTTTCATTGCTTGCCTCCAGTGTCATTATGACTGTAAGACAAAAGGATGAGGCGAAAGTGCGGCTTCAAGGCGGCGGAGGTTTGGCTGGAGCTTTGCGAAAAACCCGGCAGGCCGGCGCGGTGACTTGCCGGGATTACCGACCCGATCATACCGCGTCGGTTTCCGGCCGATTCCGTAACGATCGACATTCTATGAACCTGATCAAACGGTTTTTTCGATGACGTAGCGAGGCCGGCGCTTGGTTTCGGAATAGATTTTCGCCAGATACTCTCCCATGATGCCCAGGCACAACAACTGTATGCCGCCCAGGAAGTAAATGGGCAATACCGTGGAAGCCCAGCCGGGAATGGCGTTCTGGGTAAACAGGCGGACAGAGATTGCCCAGACGGAAATCATAAAGCTGAACAGCGATACCAGCAGGCCGATTCCGGTGATACAGCGCAAGGGCAGCACTGAAAAAGAGGTTATCCCTTGCCACGCGAAAGCCAGCATTTTTTTAAGCGGATATTTCGATTCGCCGGCATAACGCTCGGCCCGCTCGTAAAACGTCAGCGCATACGGAAACCCCAACTGCGGAATGATTCCGCGCAGAAACAGGTTGACTTCGCCGAACTCCCTCAAGGCTTCGACGGCGGAACGGCTCATCAGCCGGTAATCGGCATGGTTGTAGATGATTTCCACGCCCATCGCGTTTAACAGGCGATAATAGGATTGCGCTGTAAAGCGCTTGAAAAACGTGTCGGATCGCCGCGAATCGCGCACACCGTAGACGATATCGTAGCCAGTTCTATGCAAATCGATCATCTTGACGATCGCGGACAGATCGTCCTGCAAATCGGCGTCGACACTGACAATCGCCTCCCCTGCCACGGTCAGTAGTCCGGCCAACAGCGCATTTTGATGCCCCTGGTTGCGGGACAGTTTGATTCCATGCACGAATGGCTGCTGCTCTGCCAGAGATTCAATCAATTTCCAGGTGCCGTCACGGCTGCCGTCATCGATGTAGTACACGCCGCTGTCGGCGGTGATTTTCTCATCCGCAATCAGCATCTGCAGCAAGTCGGCCAGTTGCCGGGTGGTTTCCGGCAACACGGCCGCCTCGTTATAACAAGGCACCACTATGCTGAGCTGTATGGGCCGCCAAAACACTTGGGTCAGGTTTTCCGGCAATTCAGAAGGCTGTTGAGGGTCGGGCAATTCCTCATGGCGCTGGCTGCGGAAGGTGAAATACCGGTTCCCCAAAAATCCGATGATCGTGTAGGGAAAAATGCCCACCGCCTGCGCAAAATAAGCATCGACATGAAAACGGGAATTGAGAAACAACACCGTGGAAAGGTTGGCTGCATAAGCCACGGCCAGCACCGTGATGAAACGCAAAAAGCTGAACAAAAGATGATCGTCGCTTTTGAACGTCCAGGATTTATTCAGCAAAAAACTGAACAAGACACCGATAGTGTAGCCGACCGCATTGGCATGGACAATGTCCAGGCGCAGGAAATACATGGCCATGTAGATAGTGCCCAATCCCACGATGGTATTGGCTACGCCAACGAGTAGATATCTGCCGAAAGTCATAGTCATAGATTCATTCGTTGCTTAAGCTGCATAGGTCTGCCGCCGCCAGGGCCACAGGATTTCACAGGGTTTGAACGGCCCGTTCAGACTTCAAGGAAACCCGGCCAGGCCTCATCCCATTTCCGGCGCATGGACAATCGGGCGCTCCCTATCCCGCTTGATTGCATCCTTATCCCGCACAATCGCGTACATTCCGCATGGCCCGTCGACACCGACCGTCTGCAGTTCAGACCGGGCTTCAATACGGTTTTTAATCTTTTCACCGCACAGCAACAGATATCGGTAACCTTCGGGTATAGCGGCATCGGCCTGCAAAATGGTTATTTCCAGTCCTTCCTTTCTGAGCGCATTGATATAAAAAAGCGCCGGCGCGACATAGAAATTGCCTTCGTAATAACCGGGATGCAGCACGGCAAACTTGGGTATCTGTTTGCTTTGTATGAATGCCGAGCGTAGAAAATAATTGTATTGATCCGCTAACAAGTTTTTCGAATTCGCCTCCTGCTTTTCGATTTCCCTGAAATTGAAGGCAAAAACCAGCAGACTGGCGAAAATGGCCGCCGGAAAAACGATCAATCCCCGTCTTGAGACCGGCAAGGTTATTTTAAACAGCTTGTCTTCCATTAATTGATAAAGCGCAATGGCAATCAGCAGGGAAGCCAGCGGCGAAAGCGGAATCAGATACCAGGACAATTTAGTGGAAGCCGCCGAGATAATGAGCAGATAAAATAAAAACATCATGCCCAGAAAAATGCTGAAATCCCGAAGTTCTGAATGATTGCGCCGGATGAATTGGAAGCCGATTATTCCCAGCGCCAAAACCATCCATGCCGGCTTGACATAATAAAGCGGGCCGCCGGCATTGTTTTCAATCACCGTTGCGAACCGGCCCAACAAATCGTTCGATATGGCGGCGTCAAGATAGCCAGGATCGATCCGGTCGCGCAGAAGGTAATAGGCCACGCCTACCGCCAGAACCAATAGCCCATGGAAATAGACCAGAGGCGATTTCAGCACGAAATACTGGCGCTTATACAAAGCGTATATGATGAGGGCCGGGGCAAAAATCAGCCCTTGCGCGGTTTTCGTAAAAAAAGCCAGCAACATGCCCGACATGCATAATGAAAGCCATAAGGCGCGGTGCTTATCGTCTTTTAAATATAAATAACCCGACAACAAATAGCCGGTAGTCCACAGGGTAAGGACAGGGTCGTAATTGCCGGAACGGGCGCCATGAAGATGAATGTAGGCCCGAATGCAAAGCAGAATCAGAACGGCAAAAAGACCGACCAATGGCCGTTTCAGATAATAAGCGGCGAATGCAAATACCATGATGAGAGTCGCCATGGCCGCCATGACGGAAGGCATGCGGACGCTCAGCTCGGAAGCGCCGAAAAGCTCCATGGCCAGGCACATCAGCCAGATAACCAATGGCGGCTTGGTGTTCCAGTGGTCTGGACTGCCATCGTAGGTAGTCACCAGGGACAGGCCGCTGTTGGCCATCTCCAGCGCGTTATTGGCCAGACGCGCCTCATCCCAGCAATCGATGGACAATTCCCCGAGCCGGTAAAACAATACCCCTGCGGAAAGTATTAATGACCAGAGAAACAATAACCCTGTAGGGCATTTATTCATTAATTCCCGCATCTTGATTGACCATGCTTACATTTATCGCTCCATGGAGATCAAAATCCAACTTACCCGTATTTAACGACATATTTTTCCTTTGCTCAGTTTATTAGCTGGCTAAAGACATTAAACCTCAATACCGGATCCAGCATTGAATCCCAGCGATTCATAAGCCTTGGAATTTAACTGTCTAAATTCATTGCTCCATCCTTAATTTTATGGCGCATTGTCAGTTTTAGTACCTCATAAGGTAACTCGGCCGGCTTGAGTCCTGGACTGCAATGTCATGAATAATCTAGCAATTAAAGTACATGGTGAAGTATTTCATGTTTTCAAAACCATAATAAATACGTATAACCACTTAAAAATTAATGGATTTTTTTAAATTCTGCCGGCGCCATGCGTGATTGCGGCCTTCAGTCCACAGGGCCGTGGGCTGGATTGAGGAACGAAAATTCGCGCTGGGGGGTCTTGGAAATCGGATTTACGCGAGGCTGCCCCGCTGCGAACTGGTAAAGCGCCGCCTGATCGCGGTGCACGCGAAGCTGACAGTCAGAATATTCTTTTTCTTCCGAAATAAAATCGAGTGGATTATTTCACATATTTGAAATGGAAAAGACCACAGAATTCAATTTTCAATTCTCTCAAAATCAGCTTGTACTAGAAATCAAATGGACCGGCTTTGACGGATCTCGCCATCTCCATCCCTTGATAAGCCGCCACTAAGTATGCCGAGTACGTAGGAATACCATTTTTAACGAAACAGCTTCTAACATAAGATAGGAAATCATTGATATGAACACTTTCACTAAAACGCTGCTGTCAATCTCTGCACTCATGGCCTCTCCTTTTTTAGCGGCTACGGCTTATTCCGCGACATACGCAGGCCAGGATTGCGTGGCAAAGACCGGAGTGCTTACCTATGATAATACTGGCGCCCAGAACAATGGCGCGACCGCGATTACTATATCGTGCCCCGTACCGCATTTAAAAGATGGGGGCAGTACCGCCGTTTCTCCAGTCATCTATTTTGTAAATGATGGAAAAATCAAATCCTGCTTTTTTGACAACTTTAACATAGACACAGGTAATCTATGGAGCTGGCAGTCTGCCTCCGGAATAAGTCGGCTGGCATTTCCCGCTCTTTCTCCCACGAAAGCCTGGTCTCCTTATGCATTTAACTGCACTCTGCCAGCCGGTAGTAAAGTTACCGGTTATTACGTTGGAGAATAGCAACTGAGCCTGCGCATCCGGCGCTTTGCCCTGTGAAGCTTGGCCACTCTACCGGCGCACTAAGGTGAAATGATGACCTCCCTCACGGCAGAAATTGCAGCGGGGTCATCCATAATGCAAGGACAACAGACGCGCTTCCGCGCATGCCTGCCGCAGAAATCGCCCTGCCGTCGCCTTTCATCATCGGCATCAGTCGGTTCATGGAAAGCTGTAGCAGCAGATCGACGGAACCTTTGGCAAGTTATAGTCCGAATTTAAAAACCAAACATTGATAAGGGATTTAATATGAATAGAAATGCAGTCACTGTACTTACCGTCTGTCTTATGGTGGGCTCCTTCGCGAGCGGCGCTTATTTCGCTGCGCCCGAAGCTGAACATCAAAACGCTAATATTCAGGAGATTTCGGAGGTGAACATGCCGGGCATGGCTATCGGCCCGTTGGAGATAAAATCCGGAAATATCCGCGGCGAATCGCTAGAATCGATGCAAGCGGCCATTGCGGAATTAAGGCAGGAAATTCTACAGCTTAAGGCTGACATTGCAGCAGTGAGTGTGGTTGAAGCAACGGAGCGAAATGCCGACGCTCAGCAAATTGACAATATAAAACAGCAGCAAATGATGCAAAACGAGGAAGAACACGAAAATTTCCAAAAAGTGGCGGCTTACTTTAGCGAACAGCGGACCGACGCGAATTGGGCCGCGGATGCTACGAAACGGATTGAGGCGGCCCTATATGACCAAAAGCCCGAGAACCTGAATATAGACCATATTGAGTGCCATACGTCGATATGCAAACTGGAAATGCATGAGCTGAACGATAATGGCATGGCGGTTTTTAACAATGAATTTCGGCAACAGATAGTCGATGTTTTTGGTGCGGGCATGATGGGAAAGGACGAATCCGGAAAGACCATTGTTTATGTAGCAAAGAATTATGAGGATATCTCCGGACGTTGAAATTCTGCTTTGCGGATTTCTTAATTTCGCTGTTTAAACCATTCAGCATTTGTTGCAGCTTGCCGACTGGATTCGCATTGGCCGAATCAGCCTTATTGCCGCTGTCGGCATCTTCAATGAATTCCGCCCGCGCATTGCAGATTGTTCGCCCAGGCGCCGTCGACGCCGCCAGACGGATAACATTTGTGCTTTGTTAAGCTCTCCAAGCGGAGTGTCTCCATCTTTCGTCTCCTGCAAGTAGAGCACGAGGCCCGTGCCCCACCCGGCTTTTGCCGTCCAATTGCGGGCCGCGTCATGAGTGGTTTCTCAAAACAGTAACTGTCGCTTTCGCATTGGCGGAACGGGCGGCGGCAGCTATCTCTTTGGTGACTATGGTTTTGCCAATAGGTGAAATTGCGATACCGGCGAGCTTTAAATGTTGAATGCCGAAAGGGATGCCTATAATGGTTATGAAACAGGCAATTGCCGACATTACGTGGCCTAATGCCAGCCATAAGCCGGCAAATAGGAACCAGATAATATTCCCCAATAGCCCCAAGCCGCCTGTGCCGATGTCTTCTTGCTGTGTAAGTTCTTTTCGGCTTATGGCTTCCTGACCAAATGGAAAAAACGAAAAGTTACCGATTACAAAACACGCTCTACCCCAAGGTATGCCAATAACAGTAACAAAAGCGATCAAACCGGCAAGCCACCAGGCTAGCCCCATGAAGACCCCACCCAAAACAAACCACAGTAAATTACCTATTACTCTCATCATTATCCCCTGTTAATACATAACGTTATGCTAAGGAAGCGCCGCTTGCGGAAAAAACAAAGAGACACACGTCCGCGAGCGGTCAGTTCGGCCGCCCAATAGAGATAAGAGCCGCAATATTTTTGCATGAATCGGCGCAGCGTTTCGTGCCGGGAAATAAGGCCTCATCGACGGGTATACCGATGCTTGACCCCCGCCGGGAAATACTCTGGGCTTGCAAACGCATGCAGGGTGACCCGGGGCAATTGCCGTTCCGGCGGCGTGTAATTGGCGAATTCGCTATTTAGGCGAATCAACTGCGCGCGGATGGATTCGGCTATCACGGACGCCATCCCTGCATCAGGCTCAATGCCGGGCGACAGTTCCACGGCAATATGCAGATAGCTGTCCCCCGCTTCGGTCTCCGCGGTTTCCATTACGAATTTACCGGTCAGCCACTGCATGATCTCCAGCTGCTCCAGGCCGACCGTGACGTTTTCCGGATAGATATTGGCGCCGTAATAGGACACGGTGAAATCGGCCCGCCCGAACACATACACAAACGGCAAGCGGCGCGGCTGGAAATTCTCGTTCAGCCCGAGTTCGCCGAGCGACCGCACCCCTTGCGCCCGCAGGAAATCCCATAGCTCGTCGAAGCCCAGCACGCCCCCTTTGTCGGCAATATGATAGCGCACCAGGGGCACGCTGTTCTCCGCCGAAATCACCAGCGTGCCTTCGTGCACTTCAAAGAACCGCTGGGCGGGATCGTATTGCACCAGCGTCGGCAGCCGCGATTCGCCGAACAGGGCGCGGGCCGCATCGGGATGGTCCGCCAGCCAGCGGCGGATGGCGATGCTGAGCGGTGTTTCGTTGCCGAGCACGCCACCGTCGGCCGTGCCGTATAACGATGCGGAATCAAAGCAGGGCGACCCGGAACCGGTGCGCTGCCCCATCAGGCTGCGCCATTCCTCGCTGAACACCTCGCCGGCAAAGACCAGTTTGGGGTTAAAGCCGGGCCAGTCGATGCCTTCGGCGGCGCCGGCGTCGATCACGTCCTTGACGAAAGGCGGATAGCCCAGCAGCACTGTCTGCTCGAAATGGGGCGCCAGCTCGCGCACCACGCGGAAGATTTCCGCTTTGTTGTTGCCGGGCGTCGCCACCATCAGTGGATAGCCCTTGCGCGCCAGATGCCAGCAGCAGGAGGTCGTATACAAGCCGCCCACCCAGTTGCCCAAGGCGAAGCAGACCACCGCCAGGGTACTGCGCTCATGGGCGCGAAAACTGTCATGGAATACCTGCTCGAAACGCTGGGCCACATCCAGTTCGTAAATGGCGGACCGAGGCCAGAAAGTCGGCTGCCCCGTGGAGCCTGACGATACCGCCACGCGATCGGCTCCCGCAAGGCTGCCGCCCAGGCAGCGCTCCGGCAGCGGGTAGGCCTGCATGTAATTGGCCTTGCTCATCAGCGGCAGCGCCTGAAAAGCCTGATAAGTGGTGATCCCGGCGGGATTTACTCCCTGCGACGCCAAAAACTGGCGGTAAGCGGGAACCTCGGCCGCGCTGCGGTGAAACAGCGCCAGAACCGTGTCTTCCGGGCTGACGGCCTGGTGCTCCGCCAGAAGCGTATCCAGCGGCGCCGTGAGAAAACGATCATAAGCATCGGGGGATGGAGGCACAAGCGAGTCGGTCATGAAAGCTACCTGAAAAAAGTGGTCACCTGACCGCCGATGGACGGGCCAGGCATGCCTTCGGTTCCCGCATCAGGGACTCCTCTTCCCGACCCAGAAACCGGCGTTCATTGCGGCGTCGGGCAAAACCGCCCTGCGCCGCCATTTATTTTGAATTTTTTTCCAATGCCGTCTGGCAGGCCAGACAATATTTGCAGGCAATCGCCTTGCGGCGGCTTTCCGGTATCGGTTCGCCGCATTCTTCGCAATCGATGGCCGATTCGCCCGTATACATCGATTTTCGCGCTTCTTCGATAAAGAGCGTGGTCATTTCCTCCATGCGCTCCATGATGGCATCGGTGCCGCCTGCCCATGCTGATGACATGTTGATTTCACCTGAGTTGATAGTTGATGGAATTTGCGTTTGTTGAAACGTTGGACTTAACGCCCTCCCGCTTCGTTTTAACACCATTTGACCATTTTTTACCGCATTATTCGCCGCTTGTACAGTAAACCGGCGCCAGCCGGACCCATTTTTCAGCAATGATATGCCGGCCGTCATACAAATGTCATATGGCTTCTTTAAGCTACGCCAATCGCTTGAAAACTGACGGGTATAGAGATGTGGCTGAACTGGATTAACGAAAAAATACCATCTGGATCAAACGATCAAGGGATGGATTGCGATGAATTTGATGTCGGGTTTGATTTTGCCTTAAGCTTTGACATGGTTGATCAGCTGTCCTGCCCTGTCATCGGCGACTCCGGCGTCAGAGCGCATGCCGATAAGATGAAATGGACCCTGGATGAGCATGAATTGGCGCTGCGTTGATTCCGATGGATTGATCTGTCATCCCTCGTTAAGACGACGCATCGGCAATCGGGCCTTTTCAATACCTGACCGACAAGGCCAGACGGCGGTATCTGTCGATCAATTCGATCCTCGCGCCCAGCCGCCGGCTTTCCCTGTCCAGCGCCTGCTGCAGCCAGAGAGCATCCTTAGGGGTTGCGTAATTCAGCCGGAAGCGCTTGGTCTGCATGGGCGACATCATCAGGCTGGCCAGTTTTCCCGTCGCCAGGTCCAGCGTGACAAAATACATCAGCGAGAGATCGCCCCGGAATTCCTCGTATCCTGAAATGCCCTCATAGTCGTTCAAAAAGTCGCCGCAGCCGTAGAGGATCGGTTTGCCCTGGTAAACCTCGACGCCTTTGGGATGGTGCGATGAATGGCCATGCACCACATCCACATGAGCCAAATCTATCAGTCCATGCGCGAATTCTCTTTGCGCATTCGGGATCTGGTAGCCCCAGTTTCCGCCCCAGTGTATCGAAGCCACCACACAATCGCCTTTCCGCTTAAGATCCGAGATTCGCTCGGCAATACGGCTCACCGTGCGCTCCGATAGATCCGGCAGCAGGTTCACGCCCGGTTTATCGCCTCGGGCGCCCCACAGCCCGGGAATGCCACTGCTGTCATCGCCGAAGCCGAATACCAGCACGCGCCCTTTCCCCGCCACTTCGATAATCGCCGGCGCTTCGGCTTCCGCTTGGTTTCGGCCGGCCCCTGCCACTTTGAGGCCGGCCTCGGCCAGAGTGGTCAAAGTCTCCGTCAGGCCGCCGTAGCCCCAGTCAAGGACGTGATTGTTGGCCAGCACGCAGCAGTCGATATCCGCGGCGGTCAGGCAGGGGATGTTGCGCGGATGCATCCGGTAATTGATGCCCTTGTCAGGCCAGAAATCGGAGCTGGTCGTCACGGCCGTCTCGAGGTTGATGATGCGGGCGTCTGGGCCGGCGCGCCGGAGTTCCTCAAGCGCATCTCCCCAGATATAGTCGAAACCGGCCGGCTTCGGAATGGGGCCGTTGGCTGCCTCCGCGAGCTGCACATAGCCCTTGGCGGAGTTCATATAAAACTCATGGATCCGCGGGTTGGAGGGATAAGGCAGCACCTGGTCAATGCCCCGACCGGTCATCACATCGCCGCACAGAAATAGTGTGATCGTCTGCCGGTTGCCGGAGGAAAGGCCTTGACCGGACCTGATTTCCTTCCTGCCCGGCCCCGGACTCGCTTCGGCCATGCCCAAGGCAATCGCCGTGATTCCGGTCAATTTCAGGAAATCCCTTCGCGTCCTCGATTTTTGCCGATACTCATTCATCGCCGTGATGCCTGAAGATCATAACCATCAATAGTGCCTCATCCGCAAGTGAACGGCCTTCATGTTCAAAATTAACGCCCGGTGCAGGGTTTATGTGCCATTGACAGTCATTTCAATCGAAAGCTCCGAATAGGCGTTCACAAAAGATCCGATAAGTTTTCATCCTAAAAAATGGATATATAAACAAGGTATTCAGGTCATAGAGACAAGTTTGTGATGAGTGGAAATGAGGAAACCGCCTTGAGACTGCCATTTGAAAACCGAATCCAGGCCGGGCGCCTGCTGGCACAGGCGCTGGCCAAGTATGCCAACCGGCCGGACGTGATTGTCCTTGCCTTGCCCCGCGGAGGCGTCCCGGTAGGGTTCGAGGTGGCCCAGACGATCGGCGCATCGCTGGATATCATGCTGGTGCGCAAACTGGGAACGCCCGGCCATGAGGAGTTGGCCATGGGCGCAATCGCCAGCGGCGGCGTGAGCGTGCTCAATTCTGATCTGATAGCGAGACTTCATATCGGTCCAGAACTCATAGAGGCCGCCACCAAGATCGAGCAGCAAGAACTGGAACGGCGCGAAAAGGCTTATCGGGGCGATCACCCCTCGCCCGTCGTGCAAAACCGCCACGTGATTCTGGTGGACGACGGGCTGGCCACGGGAGCGAGCATGCGCGCCGCCGTGGCCGCCTTGAAACAGCGGCATCCCGCTTCCATCGTGGTCGCCATACCCGTGGCTCCGCCCGATACGGTAGAGATGCTGCGGGAGGAAGCGGACAAAGTGATCTGTCTGGCCATGCCCGAGCCATTTTTGGCCGTCGGCCGCTGGTACGAGGATTTCTCTCAGACCAGCGAGGATGAAGTCAAGTCTCTCCTTGCCCTCGCCTGGACCACCGAGTCCGCTTCCTCGAACTTCACGGAGAATCCATGACCGATCCCGCCTCCTCCATCTCCATCGATGTCAGCATGGCGTTTGAAGGCATCTCCCTTGCCGGCTACCTTACCGTTCCTGAACACACGAAGGGCCTGGTGGTGTTCGCCCACGGCAGCGGCAGCAGCCGGTTCAGCCAGCGCAACCGCTTCGTGGCCGAAATCCTGAACGAGGCGGAGATCGCCACGTTGCTTTTCGATCTCTTGACCCCGGAGGAGGAAGATATCGACCTGCGCACGCGTGAATTTCGCTTCGATATCGATTTGCTGACCGACCGGTTGATTGGCGTGATCGACTGGGTCAGCCGGAATGCGACGACAGCCGAGTTTCGTATCGGGCTGTTCGGAGCCAGCACCGGCGCGGCCGCGGCGCTGGGCGCGGCGGCCGCGCGCGCCGACAAGGTGGCCGCCATCGTCTCGCGCGGCGGACGGCCGGATCTGGCCTTGAACCATCTAGCCCAGGTCAAGGCACCTACGCTGCTGATCGTTGGCGGAGAGGACACCGTGGTCATCGGGCTCAATCAACAGGCGGCCGAACACCTGCCGGCCGAACATCGCCTGGAAATCGTTCCCGGCGCCACTCACCTGTTCGAGGAAACCGGCAAGCTGGAGCAGGTGGCCAGGCTCACCAGCGACTGGTTTCTGCGCTATCTGTCCGGCTCATGAATCTCGATGCGATGCGATTGTTCGCTCTGAGCGAAAGCCAGGCGCTTGGACAAGACATTGGCGCCGCGCTCGGCATAGCGCTGAGCCCGCACGAGGAAAGGGACTTTGAGGACGGCGAACACAAGACGCGCCCCCTGGAAAGCGTGCGCGGCTGCGATGTCTTCGTGATCCAGTCGCTGTACAGCGAGCCTGGGAAAAGCGTCAACGACAAGCTGTGCCGTCTGCTGTTTTTCATCGGCGCCCTGAAAGACGCCTCGGCGCGCTCGGCGACCGCCGTCCTGCCCTATCTCGGTTATGCGCGCAAGGACAGGAAAACCAAAACACGGGACCCGGTGACGACCCGCTATGTGGCGCAGCTGCTGGAGGCCGTGGGAACCGATCGGGTGCTGACTCTGGACGTGCATAATCTTGCCGCTTTTCAAAACGCTTTCCGCTGTCCCACGGACCATCTGGAAGCCAGGGAACTGTTCGCCGATTATTTCGCGGCCTTAATCGGCAACGCCGATGCGGTCGTGGTCTCTCCCGACGTGGGCGGCGTCAAACGGGCGGAACTGTTTCGCGAGACTTTGAGTCAGCGCCTGGGCAGGCCGGCGGGCAGCGCCTTCATGGAGAAGCAGCGCAGCGCCGGAGTCGTCAGCGGCGAAGCGCTGGTGGGAGACGTGAAAGGCAAAACCGCCATTATCATCGACGATATGATCAGCACCGGCGGCACGATCTCGCGGGCCGCGCACGCCTGCCGCGCACAAGGCGCGCAAAGCGTTCATGCCGCCGCTTCCCACGGCATTTTCGTGGGCAAGGCCTATCAGGTCGTGGCCGACCCCGTCCTGGACAGCCTGGCGGTCACCAATACGCTCCCGCCCTTGCGGCTCGATCCGGAACTCGCGCGTAACCGGCTGACGGTATTGGACATCGCGCCACTGTTGGCCGACGCCATTCGGCATATCCATGTCGGCGGCTCCATCGTCGAGTTCCTGTGACAGTCACCAACGGCGCGCATACTGCGCCGCTATGTCGAGATAGGCGCGGGCGAGGCGGAGCCAATGCCGATGGTCCCGAAAGTCGTGGTCCACGGTGTGCCAGACCGCGATTTTCGCGCGCAGGCAGGCGCGGAAGACCTTGTAAAACGCTATCAGTTCACTGGGGCAAGCATCGCCGGTGGCCTGTTTGTACTGGTCCATGACTTGCTCTCCGATGGCGGGCGCGCCAAGACGCTCACATTCCAGGGCCAGGTAAGCCAATTCGTCCCCGGGATCGAGCATGCGGAACCGCCGGTTGAATTCCAGGCAATCGATGATCACCGGCTCGGGGAGCAGGCAGATGTGTTGCGGCCTGAGGTCGCCATGCGCGTCGATGATGCGTCCGTCTTTCGCCCGCTGTTCAAGAAGGGAGCCTTGTTCCGCCAGAAATTGCCTTTGAGCTGCCGCCAAGCGATCGACCCGCGCTTCCGGAAGAGCGTACCGGCTGTCGCTCAACTCGGTCAGATTGCTCTGAATGTCCGCCTCGAATTGGCGCCGATACTCGGCCGGGCTGATGGTCAAGGCAGGAGAAAGCCGGTAGAAAGCCGCCAGTATCCGACTCAGCTTTTGCACATCCTCGGCATCGACGGTTCCTTCGAAAATCGCGACATCGAGCATGCGGTCGGCGGGCAGGCGGCGCATTTGCACCAGCCAGTCCACCACCCGGCCTTCGCCGCCCAGCTTCAGGCCGTCATCCGCTTCTATCGTGAGCGGCACGACGCCGAGATAAACGCGTTCGGCCAGCCGCCGGTTGAGATGGACCTCGCGTTCGCAGTTCGTTTTCCTGGCCTCCAAAGTGCTGAAATCAAGGTAATCATACCGGACGGGCTTTTTCAGCTTGTAAACCAGCCTATCGGTCAGAAAAACCCAGGACATGTGAGTTTTGACGACCTCGACGCGTTCCGGCCGGTCCGGATAGCTGGCCGGTTGCTTAAGGAAGGCTACCTTTTCTTCAATATGCATGTTTGCCCGTAAGCCGCAGGATTCAGTCACACAGCCTTCGACTGAATCGATGCGCCCCAGACGGAAAGCTGCCACTATTTCACTTTATTCGATTACGGCGGCGGCCATCCATTCCCGTCAATTTAAAGAAAATAATTGAGAGTCAGGCCCGTATGACGCCTGTTGAGCAATTGAATAACTCAGGGAAGGCGCGCCTGAGCGTTCTTTACTGGGTTTTAGCGGCGGCAGCCTCAACGGTTGCTTACCGCCAGTTTTATGCCAAACCCGATAAGCGCCATGCCCGCAAGCCGGGCCGCGACTTCGCGCATCGATGGCAGCGACGACAGCTTGCGGGCCAACGCGTTGCCGACGAGCACGAGGCCCGCCTGATACGAGAAGCTGATGAGGGCAACGTGCGCCATCAGGACGCCGAGCGTAACGGGCGATGCATCGGGGCGCAGAAACAGAGGGAAGAAAGCCATGAAAAACAGCATGACCTTGGGGTTGGTGAGGCTGACCATGAATGCCTGCTGAAAATAGCGCCACCCGCTCTTTTTCCATTCTTCGGGCGCACTCGCATCGCCGGAAATAGGCGACCTGAGCAGCTGAATACCCAACCAGCACAAGTAGACAGCGCCAATTCCTTGCAGCGCCTCAAACACAAGCGGGTGCGCATGCATCACGGCGGCCAATCCAAAAATGGCCCCGACCATATAAGTGAAATCGCCGAGCAGAGTGCCCATGACCGCGCCGAACCCCGCGCCCATGCCGTTGCGCGCCGTGGCATTCAGTATCGCCAGCGTGCCTGGTCCAGGAATAAGCTGAAAAACGAAAACGGCTGCGATGAAGCTCTCATAGTTCTGGATCTCAAACACGCAACATTCTCCCTTTAATGGCGGCCAATGCAAGACAAGAGGCATACGTACAGAGCATCCCGTCTGACAATGATATTATGCGTGACGATGATGCCCGATATAAACACGGCCATTACGCTAAATCCAAGTCTACCGATAATACTTGCCGGCACGTTCGGGCTGATAGGTTACTTCCTCAATGCGAACATGCAGCACCCCGCCCCCCGGCTTCGGCCATTCGATTTCATCGCCTTGGGAAAGGCCGAGCAGGGCGCTGCCTACCGGCGCGAGAATTGAAATCTTGTCGCTGCTCGAGTCCATATCCTTGGGATAAACCAGGGTCAGCGTAAACTCCTCGGATGAAGATTCCACTTTGAACCTCACGGTGGAATTCATCGTCACTACCGTGGGCGGCACGTCTTCCGGGTCCACGACCTGCGCCCGCGCCAATTCGGCTTCCAATTCATCCTTGCCTGGAAAATCGCTCCTAGGCAAGGACTCAATCAGTTGGTCCAGTCTGTCCGCGTCAAGTGACGAGATCACAATCTTGGGTCTAGTACTCATTTGAACTCACTCCGTCCGCTTGGTTGATTCGATCGGCCATGGATACGGCTGACGGTAATATACGACATTGCATGTTGGCTCTGTGTGTCAATAACCTTAATTGAGACCAGCTAACCGATTTTTCTGCTTATATTTTTATCAAAGCAGGAATACTTCGCACTGACAAGGCCGCCTCATCACCGCCTCAAAAGCCTTGCCGGATAGGCTGGGGCTTCGCGGAAACTCGGCGTGCCAAAGCGGCGAATCGCTGCCGCGCTTTTAGGGATAACCTGGTCATGACATTTCAGAAACATGCTTTAGCGCAAAGAATATGACGATTGCTGGCGCAAGCAGTGCCATGACGCTCCATAATCCCATGGCAAGCAAAACAATCTGGTTGAGCGCGGTAAGACCTATGTAGGTATGAACGGCCCATTTTTTCATCATCCACAACCCGAGCATGCAGGCCAGTCCCATGAGAGACGAAAGGCCCAGGTAAAATTGCTGCCAGAAACCGATTTGCTGCGCTACGGGTGAGAAAATCAGAGGCACGGCTATTAGCGCGCCGATGAAGCCAATCACACAGATGACTGTTATTGAGGCCGGGCGGTCTGCTTTTTCTATTATTTCGTTCACGATGTGTGTTTCCTGTTTGTTGATGCCTAACGATTTTATCCAGCCGTGCCCGGACGCCAAGAAACAGTGAGAGCGACGTAGCGTCTCGGGCATCGATTGGAAGTGGCTGCTAGCCCTAGCGTTGCCCGGGATGATAAAAACGAAGCGGCCGGACCTGTCTGTAAAGCGCGTGCTAGGCTGCTAACACACTTGATTCGATTATGGCGGCGGCAATCTATTTCCGTCAACCGTAAAGAAAAAACCATTGACATCCTTGGAGGCCAGGCCGGAATGGCACTCGCTAGCGAAGAAGCCGGATTCTCGCAAAGCTTCACCCCAAGTCTCCTTGCCGAACGAGCGCCCGGTTTTAGTTGACCGTCACGCTAAATGATCTTTTATCCTGCGCCGCAGCGGAGACCAAAACATGGAGAAGGCCTTCTTCATTGCCGCGCGGACATAAACGGAGGCGCCCAGGATCAGGATGCCTATGAGCATTAGTCCGAAATTGGACCACAGCAAAAGTCCTATTTTTTCCAGCAGGGTATCGGGGGTGACCAGCATTTTGACTGAAGTAGCAAGGCCTCCCCAGAAACCTTTGCCTTCTATGTCATCCTGCAACAGCCAATACAGCGTAAAAACGGAATAAGCCACGAAAGCGTGATAAATACTGCGCCGCAAGCGAATGTAGCGTTTGACTTTATCTTCCTGTAGCAGCAACGGCGACATATCTTCTGCCGGATTGGGACTGATAAGATTTAGTATCTGTAAAGATTTGGGATGGTCAACGTTTATCAGAGACGAAGCGCCAGGGGCAATGCTGCCATCATCGACCACCCTGAAATTATCCGGCAAATTCCCCGGCGCATAGCCGAAAATTCCTCCGACGATGCGCCGAAAGACGCTGACATGAATTTGAGGCGTCTCAATACCATTGTCACGGCACAGTTTCGCGATATTGCGCGGCCGGTATCGATAGTACGAGCCCAAGCCGGATCTGGAATCGTAGAGTTTGTCGAAGGCGTATTTCTGGTCGTGCACGCGCATTTCTTCATGCGGGATGAATTGCAGGCCGGCGGCGGTGGCCCGCTTTATCATCCAGTCGAGGCTTACCAATGAAAGCCCCTGCTGCGGATAACCGCCTCCTACGTTGGCATGCACGCCGGGAAACCAAACCTGCTCGATGCGCTTGTTTTCGGGATTTTCTTCAGTCTCATCCCACAGAATCGGCTGGAAGCTCTGGCGCTCATCGTCTATGGAAAGGGCTTGGCAGGCCTGCTTGACGTTCGGATGAAGTTTCTGGTTGCTAAATTTGAACCGGAAGATAACTTCGTTCCATGCTTTGGTGAAACCGTCGAACGGCAACCCAACGGCGTCCACTGTGTCCCATACCCCGATAAATTCAATTTTTTTTGATTGGTCGCCGTGGGCGACATGGCTCCCGTTGCCGCGGGCTTTGAAATATAGCTCCATAAGCGGCTCGTAGTACACGCTTTCCAAAAGAGCCGGATATCTGGCGCGATAACCTTCATAAAGCCGCAGGACTGCCAGGTTCAGATCTTCGTCGGTAGGGTATCGGGCGATGTCAAGTATCCCCTCGCTGGCAATCAGGCCCGCCAACGATCTGACAGTGAAGGCGCCGCGGCTGAAGCCGAACAGATATATCTTGTCGCCCGGCTTGTAAACCTGGACCAACCGCTTGTAAAGGCTCTTCACATTGCGCGCCAGCCCCCAGCCGAAAGCGCCGCCCAGTATTTTCAATGGCTTGAATTGTTCAGTGCCGACACCGTCGTCGTAAAACGCCACCTGCTCTTTTTTGGAGCCATGAAGGTCGTTGAAGTCGAGGGCCTCATAAAGTTTGAAAACGTTAGTCCCCCGGTTTTTGATATTGGAATTGCCGGTGCCGTCGGAAAACAGGACGATATTTTTGCTCATGGTCGCTCCTCCAGTTACTTGTAGATGGACAGTTGGCGTCGCTTATCGCAACGGATGGCGCTATTACTGATCAGCGGATCTTTGCGGATATTCTCCCTTCAGAAATCTGTGGATTGGCCTGGCGTCAAGTCCAGGTCGCTGGATGGCCTGCCCCACGTAAAATGCATCTCACATGACAAATTTAGAGCTTAAGCTCTCGCTGATACGTATTAAACAGCAAAGCTCGACCAAATAACAAGTACCTGCTACCCACTCCTGCTGCATAAGATTTATTCCTGCAGCCTTGAATAATCTATACTCAACCTTTCCAAAACGGCCCGGACAAGCCGGCCGTCATCCACTAACTTTTATCATCAGGAGCCATTATGTACAAACCCGTCACGCCGTTGCTCGCCGCCGATACCTTGATCGAGCTGATCGATCTGCCAGGGCGGCCATTTGTTTTGATCGAGCGCGCCAATCCGCCTTACGGCTGGGCCGTGCCGGGCGGTTTTGTCGATGTCGGCGAGACGATGGAATCGGCGGCCGTGCGTGAAGCCAAGGAGGAAATCAGCCTCGACATCCGGCTGACGGCGTTATTGGGCATTTATTCCAATCCCAAGCGCGACCCGCGCAATCATACGGTGACGGCCGTTTATGTCGCCGAGGCGCACGGTACGCCCGTCGCGGCCGACGATGCCAAAAATTGCGGCATTTTTACGTTCGACAAGCTTCCCGCCGAACTGGCGTTCGACCATGCGATGGTTCTGGACGATTACCGCAATTACCGCATGACCGGCAAAGTCGCGCCCCTGCGGTTGTAAGGAGGAGAGTAACGCGCCGTTTTTCGGCGCGTTACACGGCATATGAAGTTCTAAACCACCATGAAGGGATTAGGCTTGGGATTGGCCAGTACTTTCAGTATGGACCTGACATCCGCTTCCAGGATGTTAAGCTTGGTATAAAGCTCTTCGTTGTCGTATTTTTCGTCAAACCGGAAGGATTCTATCATCGGCAGTAATTCATCCAGTTTTTTCTGTAAATTTTCTCTGTCCACTATTTTCCACTCCAAAAAGTCAGGACGGGTTATTGATATGGGCAAGCCAGACCTGCCAGGGGCTGGCTCCAACGGAGAAAAGTCTACGATAATTGCGGCCTTTGTTGAAAGTCTAATTTTGGCGTGATTGCATGAAAATTAAGCGTGGGGCAACTTCGTCGCCCCAGATCGCCTTTCCCCCGCCCTCTTTTGTTCAGTCTTCGGCGCCGTAGCATTTTGAGTAATCGCAACAGACATCGCAGGACGGCGCGCGGCAGAGATACAGGCCTTCCGCTTCGCAGAGCTGTTTATACAGGAATTTTTTCCATTTCATGTCCTTGTCGTTTCTGGCGGCCAGTTCGGGAAAGTTGTAGCGCAGCATGGCGCTCAACTGGGCACGGCTCCATAAGCCCAAGTCCTGCCACAAGTGGTCATTGCCCAGACAGCCGGCCACGACAATGGAGATGATGCAGTCATTTTCGAAAGTGGAAGCCCGGCTGTAATGCTTGAGCAGGTTGACCAGGTCGTCTCTTTCCAGCATGCGGCTGAAATCCGGCCGCACGCCCGAGGGCGCCTGTCCGGGCATGTCGAAATCCGGGAAATAATGGCCGGCCAGCTCGTTAAACTGCAAGAGTTCCAGCCCAAGGTAATCAGGCAGGGCGCTTTCGCCCAGACACCAGCTGGCAACCATGCAGGCCAGCCATTCATGGTTGGGCGTCGCCATCGCTTTCGGTTTCAGCCGGGCATACAGGATTTCCCTGTCGTTCTGAAGTTTGAGCGCTATGGACATGATACGGGCTCCGTATGACTTAAATCCGGGCCGGCTTCCGGCGAGGCGGGCCTGCCATGTTCCGTGTCGCTGGCTGGAAAGGGCGGCTGAAGCCATGAGGCAGCTTCTTGAAGATCGGGTTCATTTGGTCACCGTACCGGAGCGGCAGCCGCGCGATTCGGGTTCGGACGACTTCGGGCAGGTCTCATGATCCGCATCGGCCAGGATTTCCGCCAGCCCTATCCAGAGATGAACCTTGTGCTGATCAAATCCCACGACCCTGACATCGCCCACCTGCATTAAAGGACGGCGGATCAATAGCGGATCCTTCAGCATCAGGGCCAAGGCCTGCTCTTCAGAGATCCGGCTAGGGTCCAGCACGCCTTGTTTTACCGCCGGCGCACTGTAATTGAACCACTGATGCACAGGCTCGCCGCCGAAAAAGGCGCGCAGGCGCTCCTTTTGCCAGGGCTCGGTCAGTAAATTTCTCGCGATAACCTGATGGCCCGCCGCCGCCAGCAGTTTCTTTTGCCGGGTGTTGTTGATGCATCCGGGCTTTTCGTAGAAGTAAACCGTGGCCACGGCTGTCGTCCTTTTAATGGGCCTGCAACTCGGCCATCGCTTCGGCCATTCTTTCCGGCGGAATACCGGTCAAGGACCCGGGCGGATTGATCGGCTCGCCCAGCGAATTGAGTATCGCGCCTTCGATCGGGCAAATGCTGGCGCACTGGTAAACCGGATAATCGCCTTCGCATTCCGTGCATTTATTGCTATTCACCAGAAAATGCGGTTTAGCTTCATAAATGGCCTTGCTCGGGCAAAGCGGCTCGCAGGCAAAGCAGTTGACACAAGATTCAATAATTTTTACCGCCATGGCAGGCTCCTATCAATAGTAGAGTATGCACCGCGCGCCCTACACTGTTTCAATGGATAGATATGGTTTGCGCTGTCAGTTATCCGCCATGCCAGCCGCGGGCTTTACTGCTCAGCATGAGCTTTGAATATACCAGTCCGTATGCTTTTTGATCTACCTCATATTTTCTACAATCAGTTCGCTTTTTATTGTTAATGGTGTGTCATGCGCCATAGAGATAAGGCATGTGGCACACGATTAAAGCAGGGCGGACACAAGCGCGCTGCCCGCCCTATCCGTTTTACGCACTCGCCCTGGCCGCTTCGGGCTTGGCCTCCAGCTTGCCTGCCGCGGCCATTTCCTTATACACGGCCATGACGGCATCCTCGATCGGCTCCATGGCATGCTCGCCGTTCGGCTGGATGCCGGCCGCTTCGAGCATTTCCCAGGGTTCGTAGCCGACTTTCGAGCACAGCACCGCTTCGCAGCCTTCCAGCGTCCTGATCGTGCGCATCAGGGTCGATTCGGTTTCGCCGCAGGTGGTATCACCGCCGCAGTACTGATCGGCCTTGCGATGGCTGATAAAGCGCACGCCGTCCGGCGAGGCTTCGTAGATCAAAAATTCCTTGGCATGACCGAAATGCACGTTGATGAGGCCCTGCCCGCTGGTCGCCACGGCCATCAATACCGGACGGGTTTCAAGCTTGGGCTCCTGTTTGAACTGCTGGGCCTTGGCCGTTTTCTCCAAGCGCTTGCTGTCCATTTCGGCCTGGATGGCTTCATGGATGACCTTGCGTTTTTCCATGGCCGCCTGGTAATCGATTTCCATGGTTTCGATCTTGTCCATCGTGAATTCGTCGCCGCGATCCTCGCCGAGCAATCCCACGGCATCGGCGCGGCACTGGCGACAGTGGCGCATCATGTTCATGTCGCCGGAGCAGGCATCCTGAAGGTCCTGAAGCTCGTCGGGCGTGGGGCCGCGCTGTCCCATCACGCCGTAGAAAGTGCCGTGCTCGGCTTCGGCGATCAGCGGCATGACGTTGTGCAGGAACGCGCCTTTGGCTTTGACGATCTTGCTGACCTCGGCCAGGTGCTTGTCGTTGACGCCCGGAATCATGACCGAGTTGACTTTGACCAGGATGCCTTTGGCGACCAGCATCTCCAGCCCTTTCTGCTGCTGTTCGATCAAGATTTTCGCGCCCTTTTTGCCCTTGATGCGGCGGTTGTTCCAGAAAATCCACGGATAGATTTTCGCGCCGATTTCAGGATCGACCGTGTTAATGGTGATCGTGACATGGTCGATGTTGTGCTTGGACAGTTCCTCGACCGCATCGGGCAAGGCCAGGCCGTTGGTGGACACGCACAATTTGATGTCGGGCGCTTCCTGGCTCAGCCGGCGGAAAGTTTCGAACGTGCGCTCCGGATTGGCCAGCGGATCGCCGGGGCCGGCGATGCCTAATACCGTCATTTGCGGAATCGTGGCGGCCACGGCCATGGTCTTTTTCACGGCCTGTTCCGGCGTCAGCAGTTCGGACACCACGCCGGGGCGCGATTCGTTGGCGCAATCGTATTTGCGGTTGCAATAGTGGCATTGAATGTTACAGGCCGGCGCCACCGCCACGTGCATTCTGGCGAAATAGTGATGGGCGTCTTCCGAATAACAGGGATGATTCTGTACTTTCTCCCGAATCGAATCAGGCAGTTGAGCCATTTGGTCATCGGTTGAACCGCAAGAACCAGCTGAACATCCGCTTGCTTTTGGTGCATCATTGAGTACTGGCAATTCCATAATATCTGACCTCGGTAAGTTACTGTTGCTTAGAGTGAATGCACAGGCCGTGCCAATATTTCAAACTGTTGATTTTTAATTGCTTTTACTTTTATTCATGGGGAAGATGTCGCAAACGCAACAGGCTCGCAGGCTTTTTTTGTAATCAATCGGACAATGGCTTCAACGATTGTAGCGCCTTACGCATCGCTCCCGCGCAGCATGGAACGATAAAAAGTTCGGCTTACCGGCCTTTGCGGTAAATGGACAGACCCGGCCGCCAGGCATGCCACTCAAGGGGCATTTCGGGCAGCGACTCGTGCGCGCCGATCACGAGCAATCCTCCTGCCGACAGGCGGGTTTCGAGATGGCGCAGGGTTTCGCGCTGCAGACCTGCCGAAAAGTAGGTGAATGCCAGGTTCCGGCATAGAATGAGGTCGAAGGGACCGTCCGGCAGAGTTTTGCGCAGATCCTGCACGGCCCAGCTTATCGGCCGGCGATATTCCGGCTTGATGCAGTAGCGTCCCTGCGCCGCGGTAAAGGCGAGATCGAACCACGGCGAAGGCAATTCCCTGAGACTGCTCGGCGGGTAACATCCGCGCCGGGCCCGCTCGATCTGGGCCGGATCGGCGTCCGTGGCGGTCAGCGTGAACGAGATGTCCGGAATCCGCGGCGCGATTTGCCGCATCCAAATCAGAGCCAGCGTATAGGCTTCCTCGCCAGCGCCGCATCCTGCGCTCCAGCTTCTGAATCGGCGTTCATGGCGGGTTCGGCACAGCCGGATCAGTTCCGGCAATCCGTCCCGGGCGAGGGCATCGAAAACCCGGCGGTCGCGGTAAAAGCGCGAGATCGTGATCCGGCAGAAGCCGTCCAGCCACACCCATTCCTGCCCGTGCGTTTCGAGATAGCGGCGGTAGTCATCGAGATTGCTTAATTGCAGCTCGGTGATGCGCCGCGCGACGCGCTTGATCACCTGGCGCCGCACTTTCCGAAATCCCGGCCAGCGCAACGCCAGGCGCGGCAAGGCCCACTGCAGAAAATCCACCCATCGCTGCTCATTCACTGAAGAGCCTGATGGCTGGCGCGACCGGAGCGCGCCGTCCGCAGGGGGTTCGTCGTCATCGTCTTATCTCCGCCGACTTTAGGGCTTCGGCACCGACAGTTGCCTTAGCAATCATGAACGCGAGATGGCCACAATTATCCCAAGGCGTACAATCGCTAAATCTGCTTCATGGTGATATCCAGCACCTGGATGCGATAGGCGATCTGGCGCGGCGTCATGTTGAGCAGCCTCGCGGCTTTGGCCTGCACCCAGCCGCTTTGCTCCAGCGCCGCGATCACGCGCTCGCGGTCATCGAGCGTTTCATCGTTGATATCGACCGGCGGGGTCTTCTGGGGCTTCAGCACGGCTTGATGGCCGATTTCGTCCTCGAGTCCGGTGTTGACCATGACATCCCTGTCGATGATGCCGTTGGGGCTCATGATCGCGGCGCGCTCGAGGCGGTTGGCCAGTTCCCGGACATTGCCGGGCCAGTTGTGCTTCATCAGGATACGGATGGCGCTGTCCTTGATTTCCAGGTAACGCCCGCCCTGCTGGGCAGAGATTCTGCCCAATAAAAATTCGGCCAGTTGCAGGATGTCTTCGGTTCTGTCGCGCAAGGCCGGCATGTGTATGGGCATGACATTCAGCCGGTAATACAAATCCTCGCGGAACGTGCCGGCGGTGACTTGTTCTTCCAGGTTGCGGTTGGTCGCGGCGATGATGCGCACGTTGACGTTGATGGTCTTGGTGCCGCCCACCCGTTCGAACTCGCCTTCCTGCAACACGCGCAGCAGCTTGGCCTGGAACGAGGCCGATATCTCGCCGATTTCGTCGAGAAACAGGGTGCCGTTGTCGGCCAGTTCGAAGCGTCCTTTGCGTTGCGTCAGGGCGCCGCTGAAGGCGCCTTTTTCGTGGCCGAACAGTTCGGATTCCAGCAGCGTGTCGGGCAGGGCCGCGCAGTTGAGCTTCAGGAACGGCCCGCTGGCGCAGCCCGAGTTGAAATGGATGGCGTTGGCGACGACTTCCTTGCCGGTGCCCGATTCGCCGCGTATCAGCACCGTGGTGTTCCATTTGGCGACCTGGCGGATCGAATCGAACACTTTCAGCATCGGCGCCGAGTGCCCGACGATGTTTTCGAAGCTGTAGTTCTTGATCAGCGCCTGCTTCAGATGGTCGCGCTCGCTGAGCAGGTCGCGCTGCTTGCGCTCCATGGCCCGAAGCATCTTCACGCTTTGCGCGATCAGGTTGGCGATCATTTCCATGAACCGGGAGCGCTCGCCCAGAAACAGGCTGTTGGTGGGCTGCGCGGCCAGCACGCCGACCAGTTCGCTTTTCTCCACGAAAATGGGCGAGCCGATGAACGGCAATTCGGGATCGTACAACCCCAGCTTGCCCAAAAAGCGCGGTTCCTCGGCCACTTTTTCGACGACGATGGTGCTGCCGGCGTCCAGTATGGCGCCGATCAGGCCTTCGCCGGGCTGGTACCGGACCGGCTGGGCCGATTTGACGGGGCTGTCGCTGTGCACGGCCGTGACGACCATGGCGTTGTTTTCCGTCTCGCGCAACGTGATCATGCCGGAGCGCATGCCCGATCTCTTATGCAGAATTTCCAGCACGCCCTGCAGCTTGGCCTGCAAGTCGTGGGTGCTGTTCAAAACCTGGCTGATCAGGTACAAGGTGTCCAGTTCCGCTTCTATTAAATCTGTACGCTCAATCATGCTGTTGACTCGCTATGCCGATACGCTGCGCATGGGGAAACTGATGATAAAGCGGCACCCCTGATGGTAATTGGGGTCTATTTCGATCAGTCCCTGATGCTGGTTGATGATTTCCTTGACCATGACCAGACCCATGCCGGCCTGATTGCCGCCCATGGGCCTTGTGGTATAGAAGGGTTCGAATACTTTGGCGCGTTTGCCGGGCGGGATGCCCGGCCCGCTGTCCTCGATGCTGACGTAAACCAGGTCGGCATCGGAATCGGTGGTGATCCTCAGCCGCTGCTGCGCACAGTCGGACTGAATCATCGCTTCAATGGCATTGTCGATGAGCTGCTTGAACAGGATGCGCAGGCGGTTCTCGGAGCCCAGAATCGCCGGCAGCGCCTGCATGGGATGCCAGTGCACCTCGATGTCGTGGCTCTGGAAGCGCGGCTCGCTGAGCAGCATCATCTCGTGCAGTATTTTGTTGAGGTTGACCGGAACGACGGCCGCCTGGTAAATCTGGGGGATGCATTTTTTCATCATGGCCACGGCCTCTTCGCCCGAGGCCTGGATTTGCTGCAAAATCCGCAACAGGCCGTCGTGCTGGGCGTCGCCCTTGTGCCGGAAGATCTGCTCCGCGGCCCTGACCTGGTTCATCGGCATCTGAATCTGGTGCATGGCGCCGAGCAGCGTCTCCCGGATGCCTCGCACGCGCTCATCCTCGACCATCATGGTTTTCAGGGTCTGGATATGCAGTTCCTCCATCTGCCGGCGTTGCTTGGTGATGTCGGTCAAGGTCAGTATCAGATAGCGTTTCGAATTGTCCTCGAAAAAAGCATCGGCGTTGACTTCTTTTTCCACAAACCAGTTGCCGGCGCAGGAAAACCAGCGCACAGCCTGATGGCCTCGGGTTTCCACCCGGAATTCCCGGTTATTGAAGCCCTGCTCGGCGAGTTGCAGTTGCTGCCACAATTCGCCCATTTCATCGCGCAGCAGCTTCAGGAAGAAGATCGCCGGCTCGCCCTTGTCAAGGTCGGTGACCAGCGCTTTATACAACTGGTTGTCCAGAATGACCCGGTCCTGGTCATCGAGCACAACCATGGCAATCGGCGAGGAATTGAGCACGGACTCGATCAGCAATTTCTGATTGTGCACTTTTTTCTCGGATTCGTAAGCATCGGTCATGTCGCGATGCATGCCGATAAAGTACGTGATGTCCTTTTGACTGTTCAGCATGGGCGTGATGGTCAGGTCGGCAAGATAGCGGTAGCCGAATTTATGCCGGTTGATCAGCCGGCCGTGCCATATCCTTTTGCTGTTGATGGTATGCCACAGGTCATGATAGACATGGCGCGGCGTGGACTTGTCCGATAGCAGAGATTCGTTCTGGCCCAGAATGTCCGCCGGCTCGTAGCCGGTGACTCGGGTGAATTCCTCGTTTACATAAAGGATGCGAGCCTTCCTGTCGGTAATGGAAATAGCGATGGGCGCCTGCTCGACCGTTTCGATGAACAGCCCGCAGGGCCCCCGGTTGTCGATGTCCTCTCCAAGCATAATGGCTTCAAGCTCTTCATTGATGCATTTGCCTTTATGGCTGTGAGTCCACAAAAATTGCAACGAAGTTTTTTTCATACGTTTTGTCAGGATTTAAAAATAACTTTCCCTACGTCAAGCAAAAATGAAGCCAATTTTTGTAGGGAATTTAAAAATGGACATGCAAAGCTGCGGCATCACCTCCGGCGCCTTGTGTCGGCCCGGGCCAATGTAGGATTTACGACACAAAAATTCCGGCCCGTGTCGTTATGTCTTAATTCCGACAGGATTTATGCACCGGTCTGGTGCAAAACCGCACTCGTTTTGGCCATATTGCTTAGGCAATCGCTGGTTTTACCGATTTGGCATACTTGATGCTGTATTGCGTGAAAAACAACTTGGAAAAGACAGTGAGTGAGTATTTGCTACTTTTATTAGGCACCGCACTGGTCAATAACGTGGTGCTGGTCAAATTCCTGGGGCTTTGCCCGTTCATGGGCGTGTCCAATAAGCTGGATACGGCGTTGGGCATGGGCATGGCGACTACCTTCGTGCTGACGCTGGCGGCCATCGCCAGCTGGCTGATCGAGCATTTCATTCTGGCGCCGTTCCATATCGAGTTCCTGCGCATACTGGCTTTTATTCTGGTGATCGCGGCCGTCGTCCAGTTCACCGAGATGGTGGTCCATAAAACCAGCCCGGTCCTGTATCAGATACTGGGCATTTTCCTGCCTTTGATCACCACCAATTGCGCGGTCCTGGGCGTGGCCTTGCTGAACGTGCAGGCGCAGTACGGGTTCATGCAGAGCATGATATTCGGCTTCGGATCGGCTGTCGGCTTCACGCTGGTCATGGTGCTGTTCGCGGGTCTGCGCGAGCGCCTGGCCCTGATGAGCGTGCCGGCCCTGTTCGCCGGCACGCCGATCGCTTTTATCACGGCCGGGATCTTGTCGCTGGCCTTCATGGGTTTCGCTGGACTGTATAAATAGCCTGCTTGGGGGACATCATGCACCTTTTAACCGCCATTGTAAGCTTGACGACATTAGGACTTGTTTTAGGATTGCTGCTCGGTATCGCCGCCAGATATCTGAAAGTTGAAAGCAGCCCGATCGTCGATGAACTGGAAGCGCTAATGCCCGGCTCTCAGTGCGGCCAATGTGGCTACCCCGGCTGCCGACCGGCCGCGGAGGCGCTGGCCGCGGGCAAGGCGCCGCCCACGCTGTGCCCGCCCGGCGGCAGTTCGCTGGCCGAGCAGCTGGCCAAACGGCTGGGCGTGGAGCTCGACCTGAACGATGTTCAGGACCCTGAGTTGCTGGTCGCGCGCGTCAGCGAAGACACCTGCATCGGCTGCACGCGCTGCTTCAAGCTCTGCCCGACCGATGCGATCGTCGGCGCGCCCAAGCAGATTCATGCCGTGATCGCCGACGCCTGCATCGGCTGCAAGAAATGCGTGGCGGTCTGCCCGACCGAATGCCTGCAAATGCATCCGGTCGAGGTCAACTTGCGGAACTGGCGCTGGCCCAAGCCGGCTGTTGCCGAAGGGGTTGCCACATGCTGAATCTGTCCCGTCTGTTTAAAGAGCCGCGCATTCGCGGCGGTGTTCATGCCGAGGAGCATAAAGCCTCGACCTCCGGCCGGCCCATCGTGGTTGATTTCCCGCTGCCTGAAAAACTCTATATCCCATTGCAGCAGCATGTCGGCAAAGCCGCGGAGCCGGCGGTCAGGGTCGGCGACCGTGTGCTGAAAGGGCAGCTGCTGGCCCACAGTCAGGGCATGGTGTCCGCGCCGGTGCATGCCTCGAGCTCGGGCATGATTGTCGACATCGACGATTATCCGGCTCCGCACCCGTCCGCGTTGCCGATACGCACGGTCGTGCTGGAAACCGACGGCGAGGACCAGTGGATTGAATATCATCCTATCGATGACCCGTTTCAGCTGACGCCCGAAGAGATCAGCCTGCGCGTCGGCGCGGCCGGCATCGTGGGCCTGGGGGGAGCTGCCTTTCCGTCGGCCGTCAAATTGAACCTGGGCCGTGAAAACAAAATACACACGCTGCTGATCAACGGCGGCGAATGCGAGCCGTATCTGACCTGCGACGACCGGCTGATGCAGGAGCGGGCCGCGGGCATCATCGACGGCATTCGGCTCATGCTGCACGGCATGGAGACCAGGCAGGCGATTGTCGGCATTGAGGACAACAAGCCCGAAGCCTATGCAGCCATGCAGGACGCCGCCCACGCCTATCCGTTCATCAAAGTGCGGCAGGTGCCGACCCGCTATCCAATGGGCTGGGACAGGCAGCTGATCCGCTATCTCACAAACCTGGAAGTGCCGGCCGGCGGCCGCTCCGCCGACGTGGGCGTGATCATGCACAATGTCGGCACGGCTTATTCGGTGCACCGGGCCATCCGCTTCAGCCAGCCGCTGGTCAGCCGCATCGTGACGGTCTCGGGCGGCGCCGTGGCCCGGCCTAGGAATATCGAAGTGCCCATCGGCACGCTGATCAGCGAACTGTTCGCCTTCTGCGGCGTCGATCAGGCGGCCACCAAGCGCATCATCATGGGCGGGCCGATGATGGGCGATGCCCTGCCGCACAGCCGCCTGCCTGTCGTCAAGGCCTCCAGCGGCGTCCTGGCATTGACTCAGGACGAGGTCAGAAACACGGCCGAGCAGCCTTGCATCCGCTGCGCGCAATGCGTCGGCGCCTGTCCGGCCGGCCTGCTGCCGCTGGATATGGCTAACCGCATCCGCAACAATCAACTGGATGCGGCCGTCGACATTGGCCTGAAGGATTGCATCAGTTGCGGCTCCTGTTCTTATGTCTGCCCCTCCAACATTCCGCTGGTGCACTATTTCAAATACGCCACCGGCGAGCTCGCGGCCAGACAGCAGGCGCAACGCAAATCGGAACACACCAAGCGCCTGATGGACGAGCGCAACGCGCGCATGGCCCGCATCAAAAAGCGGCAGGAGGAAGAAGAACAAGCGCGCCTGGCGGCCAAAGCCGAAAGAGAACGTTTACAAACCGAACAAGGAACATTGGCATGATTGCGATAAGAAAGCCCAACAGCGGCGCTCATATAGGGACGAACACGACGGTCCAGCATATTATGTGGCAGGTGATGCTGGCGATATCGCCGGCGACGGCGTTCGGGCTTTTCTGTTTTGGCTGGCCTGCTCTGAATCTGTTCATCATCACGCTGTTGTCCGCGGTTCTGTTTGAAGCTTTCTGCCTGCGCCTGGCGGGCAGGCTCGTCAAGCCTGTCATCATGGATGGCTCGGCGCTGTTGACCGGCTGGCTGGTCGCCATGACGCTGCCTCCGTGGGCGCCTTGGTGGATCGGTGCCGCGGGCGCAGGTATAGCGATTATTCTGGGCAAGCAGGTTTATGGTGGCCTGGGGCAAAATCTGTTCAATCCGGCCATGCTGGCCAGAATCGCCCTGCTGATCTCGTTTCCGATTGAAATGACGACATGGGCCAATGTAGCGCCTGTTTTTTCGCCGCAGGCGCCCAGTTTTGCCGAAAGCTGGTCAATAACGTTTTCCGGCCTGAATAGCGTTGCTTCTGCCGACTCGATGACCGGCGCCACAACGCTGGGATTTATTAAAACCGAATTTTCACAAAAACACTGGCTGCCGGATATATTGAAGGATTATTTCTTCTTCCTTGACTTCCTGGGCTGGACTCGCGGCAGTCTGGGCGAAACCTCCGCCTTGCTGCTTGGCTTAGGCGGAGTATGGCTGATCCGGCAAGGCGTGATCAAATGGCATATTCCGGTTTCGTTATTACTGACTGTTACGGTACTGTCGAGCGTTTTCCATCTGATGGACGGCCAGCATTATATTTCCCCGCTGATTCACCTGAATTCAGGGGCTTTGATGTGCGTCGCGTTTTTTATCGCCACGGATTATGTCACTTCGCCGAACACGCCGGCAGGACAGCTCGTTTTCGGCATGGGATGCGGCCTGTTGATTTTTGTTATCCGCACCTGGGGCAGTTATCCCGAAGGCGCCGGTTTCGCCGTATTGCTCATGAACGCTGCGACACCGCTGATAGACCATTACCTGCGGCCGAGGATATACGGCCGCTATCGCAACGGAAAGCCCTTGAAGCCAAAAGTTATTGTACAGGAGCGTAAATCATGAAACCTGATCCTGACCACATCAAGTGGTTGATGGAAAAAATAGTCAGCTATAAAGAATTCCTGAAACGCTGGCTGGAGCCTTCAAATCTTGAACGGCTGAGGCCCAGTCTGGAATTTCAGACAGGCATTCTGGCGGGCTTTGCTCTGATTGCCAGTCTTCTGCTCGGTGTCACCAACTGTAGTACGCAGGATGCCATTCAAGCGCGGCTGGATGAAGATTTACAGAAATCGCTGGAAGAAGTTGTACCTTCAGCAATGCATGATAATGATCTGCTTCAGGATACGGTGACTATCCCGTCCGGTGAGGATGGCATGGGTGCGAATGAAACGACAGTCTATATCGCCAGGAAAGCGGGAAAAGTTAGCGCGGTCTGTTTCAAGCTTACCGCCCCGGACGGTTATTCGGGAGCGATCAACATGGTCATGGGCATAAACCGCGATGGCGAAATTTTAGGTGTACGCGTCATCAGCCATGCCGAAACACCGGGTTTGGGCGACAAGATCGAAATCGCGAAGTCAAACTGGATCCTGGATTTCAATGGCCGCTCCCTGTCCGGTTTGCCCGATGCCCAATGGGCGGTCAAAAAAGACGGGGGTGTCTTCGATCAGTTTGCCGGCGCAACCATTACGCCCCGCGCGGTTGTAAAAACAGTCCACCGGGGATTGAAGTTTTTTAACCGGCACCGTAGCGAATTAGTCGATTCTTAAGCAGAAGGCGGTCATATATGTTCATCTCTGAAAGTTACCGAAAAATAATGCGAGACGGCATTTGGGACAATAACATCGTATTCAGCCAGTACCTTGCATTGTGTCCTTTACTGGCTGTTACGGTTACGGCCACTAACGGGTTAGGCATGGGACTGGCGACCTTGGCGGTGCTCATCAGCACTAACGGCATCGTTTCGGCGACACGCCATCTTATCCCCTCGGAAGTCCGTATTCCGATCTTCGTGCTGTTGATTGCCGTCGTGGTTACCGTCGTGGATATGATCATGAATGCCTGGCTGCATGAATTGCACAAAGTGCTGGGCCTTTTTATCCCTCTTATCGTGACTAACTGTGCAATTCTGGGGCGCGCCGAATCGTTTGCTTCCAGGCAGTCGGTTGCACTCTCTTTATGGGACGGCTTCATGATGGGATTGGGTTTCACCATGGCTCTGGTCGTCTTGGGCGCAGCCCGGGAAATCGCCTCGGCCGGCACATTATTTGCCAATGCGTCTTTACTGCTCGGCAATGGATTTAAATTTATCGAATTAACCTTGATTCCTGAATACAAAGGCTTTTTGTTGATGGCGCTGCCGCCGGGCGGATTCATCATGCTGGCGTTCATTATTGCCGGCAAGCGATTACTGGACCGGAAAAGAGTCAAGCATGAGGCTCAAGCAGCATTGTTATCCGAAGCGATACCGGAGGAAATATAATGAATGTAGGTGTTTGCTACGCGCAGGCTGATAAACAGTTATGGATGCGGCTGGAAGTACCCGACAACAGTACGGTGGAAGAAACCATTTACCTTTCCGGCGTATTGGCGCAGCATCCTGAGATCGATTTGACCAAGCAAAAAGTGGGTATTTTCGGCAAGATTGCCAAACTGGATGCCACTGTTCAGGAAGGCGATCGTGTGGAAATCTACCGACAGATCACAGCAGATCCGGCTCAGGTTAAACGACGTAAAATCAATGAATCCGCTTAACTTTAGAAGTGCGATTCGAAAATGTATATTTGCGTTTGCAAAGCCGTAACAGACTCGCAAATTCAGGCTGCTATTGAAAAAGGCATTTGCAGCCACAAACAGTTAGTCCGATGTTTCGGCGTAGGCAAGGATTGCGGGAAATGCAATAAAGACGTTAATGCCATGCTTAAGCTAAGCGCTCGCCCGACAGAAACGATAGTTGATCGTTATGATAAACGGTAATTACTTGGCATGCCTTATAAGGACATGGCACAGGATTAATCGGGTTTAAATTTTCCTGTACTGGAACGATGATTCAATATGGAATCATCGCTCCCATGCCGAACATGGGAGCGATAGAAATTTATCCGGCTCCGGTTAACCGTGAGCCCACTTACAGTCGGCTCAGGACTATTAGCCCTCAAGCACCGCCAATCTATCCGCAAGCAGTTTCTCAAGCGTTTCCAGTGCTTTTTTGAAGCCTTCGATACCTTCTGACAGCTTTTCAGTAGCCATACGGTTTTCAGCATGCATGCGATCGAAAGTGGCTTTATCCATAGTGATTTTTTCGATAGATGCGCTAGCCGCTTTTTGCGGATCCAGTTTGCGCACTAACTCACCTTCAGTTGCTTGCAACTCGCCCAGTAAAGATGGGGCAATAGTCAACAGGTCACAACCTGCTAACTCTGTAATTTCACCAATGTTACGGAAGCTGGCGCCCATGACTTCGGTTTTATAACCGAATTTTTTGTAATAGTTATATACGTCAGTAACTGAAATGACGCCCGGATCTTCAGCAGGCGCATAAGAATCGCGGCCGGTATCTTTTTTGTACCAGTCAAGGATACGTCCGACAAAAGGAGAGATCAGTGTAATGCCATTCTCGGCGCAAGCAATCGCTTGGTGCATGCCGAACAATAAAGTCAGGTTACAGTGAATGCCTTCTTTTTCCAGAACTGCCGCAGCCTGAATGCCTTCCCAGGTTGACGCGACTTTGATAAGTACTCGCTCACGGGAAATACCTTGTTCTTCATACATCTTAATTAACTGGCGGCCGACAGCGATAGTGGTTTCAGTGTCGTAAGACAGTCGTGCGTCTACTTCAGTGGAAACGCGGCCTGGAATAACTTCGAGTATCTTAATCCCGAAAGCAACGGCCAAACGTTCGAAAGCGAGGTTAGCTACCTCTGCTGCTGAGGCGCTGCTACCCAATGTTTCTCTTGCGCCTTTCAGTGTATCATCGACGATACCTTGATATTGCGGCATTTGAGCGGCGGCGGTAATCAACGAAGGATTGGTTGTAGCATCGCGTGGTTTAAAAGTTTCGATGGCCTGGATATCGCCGGTATCGGCTACAACCACGGTCATTTCCCTTAGTTGTTCAAGTAAATTCTTTGCCATAAATGGTACCTTTCGTTTTCAAATTTAAAAAAAACCGTTGAGCCAGTCATTATAGTCTAAATAAAATAAGGAAGCAGTAGTTAGACTATAAGTGGAAACTCACCATTGAAGTAAATCCAGGCGCATATCTTACCTCAGTCCAGAGTTAAGAAATATCGGGAATTGCATTTTTTAGCGGTGCCTCGGAATGGAGCCGATTTCAATCGAAATATGACGACAATTTTTGCATCCATTCAAAACATGCAGGCGACACGAATTCAGATAATGGCTGATGATAATTCTACAAACTACCATCTACATTTTATAGTTTTCGCTTCGCGTCAAGAAAAAGGCCACTGCCCTCGAATATTCGGGGGCAGTCACACGCCAGCAGAGCCCTTTAAAGCAGCACTCTCGCTTAAGTAAAGACCTAGTACTCTTGGATTCGGGGCAGCGGATATGCCCCGGTTTTCAGGTATATATTAACCTTGTTTGCGGAGATATTTTTCTACTCCGGTTGCATCTGCTTCTTCTTTTTTACTCAAATACTTAGCAACACCGGTTGCTGGCGCTGAAGCAACAGCAGTTGCCGATTCTTCAGATGCAGCCTGCCTATTCAAGTATTTGGTAACGCCAGTTGCTGAAGCGGCTTCTTGCTCTTCCAGGTATCTCGCAACCCCGGTAAGCCCGCCAGCAGTAGGTCGTCTGGTATATACAGGAGCTGATTCAGCTTGGGCTTTAGGTTTTCTACCAAAGAAAAACAGTCCGGCAAGTGCGAAAGCGCCTAATCCGATCAAATAGTTAGTCATTGACTGTTCTTCTTTCTTTTCTGTAGTGGCTACCGCACCAGTTGATTCTGATTCGTCAGTGGAAACTGATTTTGAAGCAACGGATTTTGATGTTGGAGCAGCAGGAGCGGATTGAGTGTGTTTGTATTCAGTATCTTTATAAACAACTTCCGGTTTAAAAGTTGCCGCAGGATATTTTGCATCTGGTTTAGCGGTTTCAGCCGATTTGAATTTTTCGGACGAACCGGACGGTGCAGCAGACTGATGTTTGTATTCAGCATCCTTGTAAAGAACCTTTGGTTTGAAGTCAGATGCTGGATATTCAGTTTCTGCTCCCGCTATAGGACTAGCTAACAGCAATGCTGCAAGCACGCCTGTCGACAAATTATTCTTTTTCACGTTGTTCACCTATGAGTCGTAATAAGCGGAATGGCCCCCTTTAAGCTGGATGGATAATTGGATTCATCCATATAAAGGGAGCCCTCGCCAAATTTATAGTGTATGTATTACTTTAATTAAAGTACTGCTTCTACGTTTTTGACTACGTTTTCAACAGTGAAGCCGAACTCTTTGAAGAGCACTCCAGCCGGTGCTGACTCGCCGAAACGGTCAAGACCTACTATCTTGCCGTTGCAGCCCACATATTTCCACCAGCCATCGGTCACACCAGCTTCGACTACTACACGTTTGCTTACAGCGGATGGCAATACTGACTCGCGGTATTCTGCATCTTGAGCGTCGAAAACGTTAGTAGAAGGCATAGAGACCACGCGGATTTTCCGACCCTTAGCTGCCAACTCATCCGCTGCTTTCAGAGCCAGTTCAACTTCAGAACCGGTAGCGATGATGATGGCTTCAGGCTGTCCATCAGTATCTTTCAAGACATAACCGCCGCGAGAAATTGCAGAAATTTGGTCCTGGCTACGAGTCACATGCGGCAAGTTCTGACGTGAAAATACAAGAACCGAAGGCCCATCCTTACGTTCGATTGCGGCTCTCCATGATACGGCTGTCTCCACCGCATCGCATGGACGCCATACGTGCATGTCTGGAATCATACGCAAAGTAGCGGTTTGCTCGATGGGTTGATGCGTCGGACCATCTTCACCCAGACCGATAGAGTCATGGGTATAGACAAAGATCGAACGAATCTTCATCAATGACGCCATACGTATCGCATTACGCGCATATTCCGAGAACATCAGGAAAGTTGCACCGAATGGGATAACGCCGCCATGCAATGCCAAGCCGTTCATGATAGCCGACATACCGAATTCACGCACACCGTAGTTGATGTAATTCGCATGCGGTTTATCCGCACGCATCGGCCTGTAACCTGACCATTCGGTCATGTTAGAGCAACCTAAATCAGCTGAACCGCCAAAAATTTCAGGCAATATTTTTGCATAACCTTCAATTGAAGCCAAAGATGAAAGACGTGTAGCAGTAGTTTTAGCTTCAGCATTAACGGCACTGACAAATTTGTCTGCTTCCTCAGTCCAGTTGCTTGGCAACTCACCCGCCATACGACGCTCATATTCGGCTGCCAGTTCAGGATAGGCCGCTTTATAAGCAGCAAATTTTTCATTCCATTCCTGTTCAGCTTTAGCACCTTTTGCTTTCGCATCCCAACCGGCATAAACATCAGCGGGAACTTCAAACGCATCATGATCCCAGCCTAAAGCCGCTTTGGTCAGATTGATTTCATCTTGTCCCAGAGGTGCGCCATGGCAGGCGTGAGTGCCTTTTTTATTGGGTGATCCAAAACCGATGGTTGTCTTGCAGCAGATCAACGTAGGTTTGTCAGTCATCGCTTTAGCCATCTCGATCGCCTTTGAAATAGCGTGAGAATCATGGCCGTCAACATCAGGAATTACATGCCAGCCATACGCTTCAAAGCGCATTGGCGTATTATCGGTAAACCAGCCTTCGACATGGCCGTCAATGGAGATGCCATTGTCGTCCCAGAATGCAATCAGATTACCCAATCCTAAGGTACCCGCTAAGGAACAAGCCTCATGTGAGATACCTTCCATTAAACAACCGTCGCCCATGAACACATAAGTGTGATGATCAACAATTTTATGGTCGGGTCTATTAAATTCAGCAGCCAATGCTTTTTCAGCGATTGCCATACCAACAGCATTGGTAATACCTTGACCTAATGGGCCAGTAGTGGTTTCAACGCCGGGTGCATAGCCATATTCAGGATGGCCTGCTGTCTTAGAGTGAAGTTGACGGAAGTTTTTCAGATCTTCGATAGACAGATCATAGCCGGTCAAATGCAACAGTGAATAAATCAGCATTGAACCATGACCGTTGGAAAGAACGAAGCGGTCACGGTTTGACCATTTTGGATTGGTCGGGTTATGTCGCATGAAGTCATTCCACAAAACTTCAGCTATGTCCGCCATGCCCATAGGGGCGCCTGGGTGACCAGAGTTTGCTTTCTGTACGGCATCCATGCTCAAAGCGCGTATGGCGTTCGCTAATTCTCGGCGCGAAGTCATATTCTTCTCCTTAGAGATAAATTTCTATAATGTTTACAGACCAAAATCCGAATCATTATGTTTCTTCTTACCGTTTATTTCTCGGTTATGAATAAAGAAGATAATGTATCCGAATTTTGATCTGCGTTGAGTATAAAATGATGAATTAATCAGCCTTATCAACTTTGTCGAAAAAATTTCGATATCTGATACGGTTAAAAACGAGTGGCTCCAACCGCTAACCACTCGTTTTTTCAATGCTATTCTAAGTTAGCGTGCCTTGACCTCATCTCTTCTTCAGGAATACCTTTTTCATGTATCACATGAGAAATCAAGGCTTCCAAAAAGAGTAATGTGGACAATTCAAATACCGTTCCCATTGGCATACCGACAACTTTACCATATTGTTCAGGGTTGCCGATTTGGAATACCGCATCTGCCATATCGCCAATAGTTGAGCCGCTTTTCGCCGAGATTAAAACAATTTCAGCACCTATGTCTTTAGCGCGTTTGGTGAAGGCCACCAATTGTTCAGTTTCTCCGGAGCCTGAGATAATGATCAGCAGGTCACCTTTTTTAATGCTCGGCGTAACAATCTCACCAACGACACTCACGTCATAACCGCTATGCATCAGTCTCATGGCAAAAAATCTGCCGATCAAACCTGACCGTCCTGCGCCTGAAACAAAAATGCGAGATGCCTTATCAAGCATTGCGGTCAGCTTTTCATCATATGAATTGTCTGTAGCTGCCAGAATACCGGAAATTTTATCTATGATAAGTTGCTGATGCATACTTATACCCTAACTGCATTAACCAATTGACGAATTTCACGAGCTGCTTCAGCAGGGGAAGGAGCACCATAAATTGCTGCACCGACAACAATAATGTTTGCACCAGCTTTTACAACATCTTGAACAGTGGATTGCTTAATACCGCCAGCAACTGAGATTCTGACGTTCAAACCTAATCTAGCGATATCATTCAAGTCGCCGAATGGAGTATGACCGGCTGCTTGTGCATCAAGACCAGTATGAACACCCATGATATGTGCGCCCATTTCCGCAGTAGCGCGTGCGCATGCTGCTTTATCGTCGACGTTAATCAGGTCGATTTGCGCTTCCGCACCGTGTGCATTCGCTGCTTTGATAACGCCAGCGCAAGTTGCAAGACCAGATACACCCAGAACTGTACAAATATCAGCACCTGCTGCATAGAAAGGTGTTGCTTCGTACTCGCCAGCGTCCATTGTTTTCAGGTCAACTAAAAGCAATTTATCTGGAAATCTGTTTCTCAAGTCTTTAACCAGACTGATGCCGTTATGCTTAATGCATGGTGTTCCGATTTCAAAAATATCAACATGAGGCGCTACTTGTTCCGCGAGCGCAACTGTTGCGTTGAAATCCAGTGAATCTAATGCCATTTGAATTAATGGTTTTGCCATGATCGTGCTCCGATATGTTTTTATAGTTTGGTTACATAAATTTAATGCGATGCTAACTGTAAATTAGAAAGGGGACGGCTGTCAATGCCCAATCCCGACGGCAGCGCATGTATGAGAACTGGTCTAGTGTATTTGAACTAATAGTTTCAAATGCACAATTACGCATTTTCACATATGGACCCACTTGATTGCATCAGTTATTCTAAAAAATTTTCGCAATCAGTAATCGTGGCCTGTTTTATCAATGCATTTTCATACCAGCAAATTGATTGCTCCGAATGCAGAAGGCTTTGAACTATCAAGTAAAATGCCTTAAAAATGCAATCAAGAAGCAAGATTAATCGTGATAGCCTCAAAAACGAACCATTTAATGATAATGAGTTGAGTCAATTGGAAAGCAGGAACAGCCAGGTTCACTTTCGCCACATTGTAACCGCCCTGCCTCACAGTAAAACGGTAGACTATATTCATTCGATATTGCAGAACCCAATCCAATACAATTTACTATCCAAGAAACCTTACAGATGGAACCTTTTACTAATATTCGCGCTTTTATCATCGATATGGATGGCGTCTTATGGCACGGTGAACAACCGCAACCAGGATTACAGGACTTTTTTCAAGCCTTGCATGACCATCAGATCCGATTCATTCTAGCAACCAATAACGCCAGCCTGACTCGAGAACAATATATAGAAAAACTCGCACGCATGGGAGTAACGACGGTAACCCGGGATAATATTCTGACATCGGCCACCGCAACAGCACTGTATCTGGCTGAACATAACACCCCGGAAACAACCCGGGTATTTATCGTCGGCGAAGACGGACTCAGACAACCGCTGCTGGATCAAGGCTTTATTCTCACAGGTTTGTATGAAGTCAACGATAGCGACAAAGAAACCTACGGTTCGGGCGCTCATATTGTCGTCTGCGGCAAAGACCATACGCTGACTTGGGATAAACTGGCGACAGCGACATTAAATATCCGGGCGGGCGCAGCATTTATAGGCACAAATGCCGACACCACATTACCGACGGAGCGCGGCATCATACTTGGCAATGGCGCCATTCTGGCCGCGCTTCAGGCCGCCACTGGCGTAACACCGACCATCATAGGAAAACCGGAACCGATCATGTATCGACAAGCCCTCACCTTACTGGGAACTGATCCGTCGCAAACGGTGGCAATTGGTGATCGACTGGAAACGGATATTCTGGGCGCGGTTCGTGCCGGCATACGCAGCCTTCTGGTCCTGTCGGGCATATCTACCCATAGAGACGTGCAAAATTCGGTTTATCAGCCAACCTGGATCATGCCCGATATCCGCACTATAACTCAAGCGTTGCAAGGTAAATCCGAATATTCCCTGTGACCATAATCAAAGATCAGTCTCACAGAAGCTGATTGATCGGGTTATCGGGACACGCTACCATAAGCAAAACAAAAAATACCGGAGTCTCCGCAATGAAAAAATTCATTAACAGTACCGACACACTGCTCGACGAAAGTCTGCGCGGTTTCGTTAGAGCCCATGCGGATATCATTCAATTCAATCCCCAACCGCATTTTGTCAGACGCATAAACGCTACCACAGCAGGCAAAGTCGCACTGATCTCCGGTGGCGGCTCAGGCCATGAGCCTTTGCATACCGGCTTTGTCGGGCTGGGGATGCTGGATGCCGCCTGTCCCGGCCAGATATTCACCTCGCCTACACCCGATCAAATGCTGGCTGCCGCGCAATCGGTCGAGAATGGCGGCGGCGTCTTATTCATCGTCAAAAATTATGCCGGGGATGTCATGAATTTCGAAATTGCTTCGGAAATGCTGGGCTGTCCGCATGAAACCGTCTTGATAAATGATGACGTATCATTACCCAAAACTCACAGCACTGGACGGCGCGGCGTGGCGGGCACCTTAATCGTGGAAAAAATCGTTGGCGCAGCGGCGGAAAGCGGCGCGGACCTGGCTGCTTGCAAGGCGCTCGGCGAGCGCGTGAATCTGGCCACAGCATCCATGGGCGTGGCCCTGAGCAGCTGCACGGTACCGGCCCTCGGCAAGCCTACATTTACTATTGGCGATAACGAAATGGAATTAGGCGTCGGCATACATGGCGAACGCGGACGTGAAACGATGGCATTAGCCAGTGCCACCGAAATTGTCGAGCGCCTGGCTCATGCCATTGACGAAGAGCTCAAGCCGAGAAAAGGCCAATCCGCACTGTTGCATGTCAACGGGTTCGGGGCCACGCCGTTGATGGAATTGCATCTGATTTATGACTTAGCGGCCAGTTTCTTTGAAAAACACGGCGTCAATATTTCCCGATCTCTGGTCGGCAACTATACCACGTCACTGGATATGGCCGGTTGCTCGGTCACGTTGACGCTGCTTGATGACGAACTGATTCGTCTGTGGGATGCACCGGTGCATACCGCGGCTTTACGCTGGGGATGTTAGTCGCTCGATCAGCACTGCGGCCATCGCACAAATCATCAGCTGAGCAGTTTTAGCCCCTGCATCGATATGCCCCCTGCTCCGTTCGTCCAGAAAAGAGGCACGCCCTTTGGTAGCCAGCATATCGCGGGTAGCCTCCATGCCCGCGAATGCCACATCTGTCAGCTTGGCCAGCGCCACAGGCAGTTCAACAGCCTGAGCCGATGACTGCCGCAAGCTATCTGCCACCGGGACCAAAACATCGAGCATGGTTTTTTCCCCGACATCAGCCTTTCCTCTCCGCTTAACAGCTTCCACGCCCTGTGCGTAAATCTCTGCAAAGGTGGATAGATTCAAAGGGTGTTCGCGGGCTGCTTTGCTCATGGCAACAAATAAGGTGCCATATAACGAACCCGACGCACCACCGACAGTCGTCATCAATGTCATGCCGATTTTCTGCCAGGCAGCCACCCAATCCAATTGGCTTAATTCGGCGCTTTGCGCCATGAGAGCCTGGATGCCGCGTTGCAAGTTAATCACATGATCGCCATCGCCAATAGCCTGGTCCAGTGCAGTGACTTCTTCGGCGTTATTTTCGACCGCATCGGCTATGGCCTGAATCAGGCTTGGCAATAATTGAGGAGTGAGTTGCATGGCTGTTTCCCATTTATAATTGATGGCTAGAAGAATAGCTTGCAATTCATGATTCTGTCCAGTTGAGATATCAGGCGTATATTCGATATAAATAAATCGAAAAAATCCGATTGAGCAGGTAAAGACTTGACTATTCGGCCATTCAAACGCCGGCTTGCCAGTAAATATGGCGAAATGATAATCTGCAAAGACATCCCTAAATGGGCCTTTTTGACACCGGATCACTTTGACTTAATGACGACTCAGCCAACAAGAGTGGACGTACTGTGCGTAGGCCACGCTTCTTACGATCTGATCTTTTCAATTTCGCACCACCCGTGCGAAGACGAAAAGATTTTTGCGGACAGCTTTGCCGGCTGCGGCGGCGGACCGGCCGCCAATGCGGCCGTAATGATCTCACGGCTGGGGCTCAAATCGGCCTTCGCCGGCTATCTGGGCCAGGACCTTTATGGAGACAAGCATCACAAGGAACTCGCCGAATACGGCGTTGACATCCGGCTCATCGTGCGAGGCCCCTCGCCTACCCCGCTGTCGGCAATATTGGTCAAGCCGGACGGGAAAAGAGCTTTAATCAATTATAAAGGCGACACCCAGGCTTTACCGGCAGGCGCGGTAGACTTCTCTCCGGTCAAACCCAAGGTTATTCTGTTCGACGGCCACGAACCCCATTTATCCGTCGCTTTGGCCGAGCGTGCTCACCGCGATCACATCCCTAGCGTATTGGATGCGGGCTCCTTGCATGCAGGCACATCGGCCCTCATGGATCGGGTCGATTATTTGGTCTGTTCAGAAAAATTCGCCCGACAATTTGCCGGAGATGTAGAGATAGCCTTAGCACGCCTGGCGGAAATCGCCCCCGCCGTCGTCATCACGCTGGGCGAAAGAGGGCTGCTTTGGCAGAGAAACGAGGAGCATGGCACCATGCCGGCCTTCCCTGTCGCGGCGATCGATACCACTGGCGCGGGAGACGCCTTTCATGGAGCTTTTGCCGCCGCTGTCGCTTTAGATATGGAATGGATTGATTTGCTACGCTACGCCAGTGCTGCCGGGGCGCTTTGCTGCACCAAAACAGGCGCTCGCCTGGGCATCCCTTCGCAAGAAGAACACTCTGCTTATCTCGATCAGTATAAAAATCGTTGTATATAATGTTTGCCATGATCCATTTTTTCTGGATTATGGACACTTAATAAACGGGTAAGGGCTTTTCCACTATTATATATGTCAATGCGGAATGAAATAGTCAGAAAAATATTGACATGTCAACCATTCCTTGGAAACATAATCGACCATTTAAAGTCCATGAAGCAACTATTTTCCATCATTACCCGACATGCGGGTAAAAAAACCGGGGTCGATAATATTTTTCAATTTTCCCAGCCAGCGCCGGAATTGCTTTCGAAATTTCACTGTATTTATTTTTCACCAACAAACACAAATACCTCATGTAGCCTTATTTCGCTGGCAGCAATTGATATTCATTAAATTTCATCTTATTTCTCAATACAATAAAAATGCAAATAGTAACATACAAACCCTGTGATTTAGTCATTTATGGGGCCATGGGGGATTTATCCCGCCGCAAGCTGCTCATTTCTCTGTATCGGCTCGAAAAAGCCAATTTAATTGAACCCGATACACGAATCATAGGCATAGATAGAATTGCCCAGGACAGCGCTACCTATATCAGTATTGTTTATAAAAGCCTGCAGGAATTTCTGAATGAAGAAATTGACAGCAGCGTATGGAGGCGGCTGTCAGCGAGGCTTTCGTATTTGCAAATGGACTTGACCCAACTGGATCAATACAAAAAACTGCACGATGTGCTTGATCCCGCCTTAAGGGTCATGGTCAATTATTTTGCTGTAGCGCCATTCTTATTCAAAAGCATTTGCCGCGGGCTCGATCAATCAGGAGTCTTAACCAAGGAGTCGCGCATGGTTATGGAAAAACCTATCGGCCATGACCTGCAGTCATCCAAAGAAATCAATGATGTCGTCGCCGAAGTTTTCAGCGAAGAACAGGTTTTCCGTATCGATCATTATTTGGGCAAGGAAACAGTCCTGAACTTACTGGCATTGCGCTTTGCCAATTCCATTTTTACCTCTAACTGGAATCATAATACCATTGATCACGTTCAGATTACGGTCGCTGAAGATATCGGTATTGAAGGCCGCTGGGAGTATTTCGATAAGACCGGACAATTACGCGACATGCTGCAGAATCACTTGCTGCAAATTCTAACTTTTGTCGCCATGGACCCGCCGGTCGATCTGAAAGCGCACAACATCCAAAGAGAAAAGATCAAAATACTTGAAGCATTGCGTCCCATTACCGTCGACAATGTTGAAGAAAAAACTGTGCGCGGCCAATACTCGGCTGGTGTTATCAAAGGCAATGCGGTGCCGGGTTATCTGGAAGAAGAAGGCGCCAATAAAGATAGCACGACGGAAAGCTTTGTAGCGCTGCGAGTCGATATTGATAACTGGCGCTGGGCAGATGTGCCTTTCTACCTGCGCACGGGCAAACGCATGGCAGGCAAGCGCACCGAGATTGTGATTTACTTTAAGCGCCTGCCGCACAATATCTTTAAAGACAGCTTCGACATCCTGCCTGCTAATAAGCTCATTATCCGCCTGCAGCCGAATGAAGGCATCGAAATTGTAATGCTGAACAAAATTCCGGGAATTGTTGATGAGCACATTAAGCTACACAGGAACAAGCTGGACTTGAGCTTTGATGAAACTTTCAGGAAAAGCAGTCTTTTCGGCGGCTATGAGAAACTGATTCTTGAAGCCATGCGGGGCAATCCTACGCTGTTTATCAGTCGCGAAGAAATTGAACAGGCCTGGACATGGATTGATTCCATACAAGATGCCTGGAAGCATATCGATGCAACCCCTAATCGTTATCTGGCGGGCACCTGGGGGCCTGCCGAAGCTGACGAACTGCTCTCTCGGGACGGCAGAGCCTGGGAAGATCCTTGTTATAAATAGAGAATCAAAGAGCGTACACGTCATGGTTAAAGAATTTTTGTTCAAAGATCGCCCCAGCTTGTTTGCCGCACTGGCAAGCGACTGTCAATCACATCTGGCAAAAGCCCTGGCCGACAGAGGCGCAACCACCTTCATGGTCTCGGGCGGCAGCACTCCGGCGCCATTATATGAAGCATTGTCCTTGTCCGATCTGGACTGGGAAAACATCAATGTCGCGCTGGTCGACGAACGTTGGGTGGACAAGGAGCACAGCGCCAGCAATGAAGCGCTTATTTATCGCTCGCTCCTGATCAACAATGCAGCAAACGCTTCCTTCATCGGCATGAAAACCGGCGCAAAAAGCGCCGCTGAAGGCTGCGCTGAAACAGAAGCCCTGTATCAGGCATTACCGAAACCGTTCGCCATCTCTATATTGGGCATGGGCAATGATGGACATACAGCTTCTTTGTTCCCCCATGCGGATGGCCTGGGTGAAGCGTTGGCAGAAGGCAACCAGCGTCTCACCGCAGCCATCATGGCCAAGCAGAGCGAAGTTACAGGCCCCAATACCGAACGCTTGACGCTGACATTGAACGGCCTGCTGCAATCTGAACGCCTGATAATTTTGTTGACCGGCGAGGAGAAACTCGCCGTATTCCGTCAAGCCATGGCCGAAGGCCCCACGGAAGATATGCCTATACGCGCTGTGCTGCGCCAAGATAAAGTGCCGGTTGAATTGTACTGGGCGCCTTGAAATAGTATATAAGAACGTTAAAGCAGTCATTATAGGCAGTCGTAGGAAGAAAATATTATGCATCCCGTATTAGAAAAAGTTACCGAAGAAGTTATTGAGCGCAGCCGTGAGACGCGTAGCGCCTATCTGGCGCGCATAGATTCGGCCATTGAAAAAGGTCCGCAGCGCGCGAAACTGGCATGCGGCAACCTGGCGCACGGTTTCGCCGCCTGCTCAACTGCCGAGAAAGCCGATCTGGCCGGCAGCGATAAACCCAATATCGCGATTATCTCTTCTTATAATGACATGCTGTCTGCTCACGAGCCGTTTAAGGATGCGCCGGCATTGATTAAACAAGCCATCAAGGAAGCAGGCGGCGTCGCCCAATTTGCTGGCGGCGTACCGGCCATGTGCGATGGTATCACGCAAGGCCAGCCCGGCATGGAACTGTCATTGTTCAGCCGCGACGTAATCGCCATGGCCACTGCCGTCGGCTTGAGCCACAATATGTTCGATGGCGCTCTGTACCTAGGCGTTTGCGACAAAATCGTGCCGGGCCTTTTGATCGGCGCACTGAGCTTCGGTCATCTGCCGGCTGTGTTCGTACCGGCAGGTCCCATGCCCAGCGGCCTGCCCAACAAGGAAAAAGTCCGCATCCGCCAACTTTACGCCGAAGGCAAAGTTGGCCGTAAGGAATTGCTGGAATCGGAGTCGCAATCTTATCACAGTCCCGGCACCTGTACCTTCTATGGCACAGCCAACAGCAACCAGATGATGGTCGAGATCATGGGTCTGCATCTGCCAGGCAGCTCGTTCATCAACCCTTACACACCATTACGCGACGAATTGACTAAAGCCGCCGCCAGACAGATCCTGAAATTCACGGCTCAAGGCAATGACTTCCGTCCGATCGCGCACATGATCAATGAAAAGGCGATCGTGAATGCCATCATTGGCCTGCTGACCACGGGCGGCTCGACCAACCACACGATCCATCTGATCGCCATTGCCCGCGCCGCCGGCATCATCATCAACTGGGATGACTTTGACAAGCTGTCCCGCATCATTCCGCTGCTGACCCGCATTTATCCGAACGGCCAGGCCGACGTCAACCACTTCCAGGCCGCGGGCGGCATGGGCGTCCTGATCACCGAATTGCTGCGGAACGGCCTGTTGCACGAAGACCTCCTGACCGTCGCTGACGAGCGCGGCATGAAGCATTACATGCAGGAACCTCGGCTGATAGACGGCAAACTGACCTGGGAACCCTGCCCTGAAGCCTCGCTGGATACCGAAGTGCTCAGCACCGTTGCCAAGCCATTCGCGGCCAGCGGCGGCCTGCACGTCATGCACGGCAACCTGGGCCGCGGCGTTTCCAAGATTTCTGCCGTGGCCGAGGAGCATCAAATCGTTGAAGCGCCAGCGGTCGTATTTGACGATCAGGACGACATGATGGCTGCATTCAAGCGCGGCGAGCTGGAAAAAGACTTTATCGCAGTCATCCGCTTCCAAGGCCCTAAATCGAATGGCATGCCCGAGCTGCACAAGCTGACTCCGCCGCTGGGCGTACTCCAGGACAAGGGCTTCAAAGTTGCGCTCGTTACCGATGGCCGCATGTCCGGCGCGTCCGGCAAGGTGCCGTCAGCGATCCACATGTGCCCTGAATGTGCCGACGGCGGCCCGCTGGCTAAAGTGCGCGACGGCGACATCATCCATTTGAATACGCAAACAGGCGAAATCAATGTGCTGGTTGATGAAGCCGAATTCAATGCGCGTACACCGGCTGTCAATACGGCCGCCAGCCATCATTACGGCATGGGGCGCGAACTGTTCGGCGCTTTCCGCCGCGGCGCATCATCGTCCGAAACAGGCGCTTCAAACCTGTGGGCTGAAGACTAATCAGTATTGCGCAAGCCCGGTCAAATCCGGGCCTGCCTTTACGAAGCCTGAGCGGCTGCCCTTTTATTTATAAACTGGAATTTATAATGACTGTATCCATTAAAGAGATTATGAATACGTCCCCGGTCGTGCCGGTGATGGTAATTAACAAACTGGAACATGCCGTACCGCTGGCGCACGCGCTGGTCGAAGGCGGCTTAAAAGTCCTGGAAATCACTCTGCGTACGCCCATTGCCCTGGATGCGATCAAAGCAATCAAGGCCGAAGTGCCGGGCGCTATCGTCGGTGCCGGCACCGTCATCAATTTGGATACCTTGCAGAAAGCCATTGATGTCGGCTCTGAATTTCTGGTCAGTCCCGGCGTAACCGAAAGCCTGATCGATGCCGCAATTAAATCGGGCGTGCCAATTTTACCCGGCGTCATCAGCCCCAGCGAAGTCATGCGCCTGATGGAAAAAGGCATCACGGAAATGAAATTCTTCCCGGCCGAAGCCGCCGGGGGCATTCCAATGCTGAAATCGATCGGCGCTCCGCTGCCGCAAGTCAGCTTCTGCCCGACCGGCGGCATCAGCCCCAAAAACGCGGCCGATTACCTGGCATTGAGCAATGTCGCCTGTGTCGGCGGCTCATGGATGGCGCCTGCCGACCTCGTGGACAAGGAAGATTGGGACGAAATCAAACGCCGCGCCACTGAAGCGGCTTCACTGAAAAAATAACATCAATCGCTACAGGATACGAATGTATCCTGTAGCGCTATCCGCTAGGCTTCCTTCCATTTAATGTTGCAGCCAATGCTGGGCAGTTGCTTCGCTTCGATAGGCTTGTTTGCCAGCAGATTGTCCAGCGCGTTGCGCAAGTCCTCGCCGGTTAACGGCACATCGTTCTTAGGCGTTGAGCCATCCAGACGGCCGCGATAGACGCAAGCCAGATTCTGGTCAAACACATAAATGTCCGGAGTGCAAGCCGCCTGATAGGCTTTGGCTGTATCCTGGCTTTCATCGTATAGATAAGCAGCAAAAGGGCGCCCCCAGACGTCCATCATTTCTTTCATCTTGTCGGGAGCGTCCTGCGGGTAATTTTCTATATCGTTGGCGCTAATCGCGATGGTACTGATCCCAAGCGGGGCATAATGCCTGGCAATATCGATCAGCTGATCCTTGACATGCAGTACATAAGGACAATGGTTGCAGATAAACATCACTACCGTGCCTTTTTCGCCTTTCAACTCCTTCAGGCTGTTGTGAGAGCCCGTGACAGGGTTGAACAAATCGAAATCGGGTGCAATAGTGCCTAAAGGCATCATATTTGAAGCGGTTGCAGCCATACTTTCCTCCTAAAGTCATTGTGAAGTTTGAATAAACTTTGTGATTATAAAACGACATCCGGCTTTCATAATAGCCAAGCTATCGGCTTTAGGACCCATAACCACTCATAAATGCTTATATCCGATACTTACCATTACTCAAACGGTGTTATTTTTTATATAATTTCCCGCCATTGCTTTTAAATAACCAAGTTGGTTATTGCTTTAGATACGAATCGCCTTAACGCGACACCATTAACCATTAACATTAAAACGACCTATGACTCAAAACGAACTGAAAAAAAAAGTTGCCGAAGCCGCCCTGCAATATGTCAAAGATATTCCGATCATCGGCGTCGGCACCGGCTCAACGGTTAATTTCTTTATTGAAATGCTAGCCGATTATAAAGCTGATATCGAAGGCGCTATCTCCAGTTCCATTGGCACCACCGAACGGTTAAAAAAAGTCGGCATTCCGGTTCTGGACCTGAATGCTGTCAGCGATCTTAAAATCTATATAGATGGCGCCGACGAAGTCAATCCCGACAAGAAACTGATCAAAGGCGGCGGTGGCGCCTTGACACGCGAAAAAATCATCGCCGAAGCCAGCGAAAAATTCGTCTGTATTGCCGATGAAACCAAATGCGTGGATGTATTAGGCGCATTCCCACTGCCTATTGAAGTCATTCCGATGGCTCGCAGCTTTGTTGCGCGAGAAATGGTCAAACTAGGCGGCCAGCCGGTCTGGAGAGAAAATTTTATTACTGATAATGGTAATGAGATTATTGATATCCGTAACTTGGATATCAGCAATCCTATCGAGCTGGAAAAAACCATTAACAATATTCCAGGCGTTGTGACCGTCGGCCTGTTCGCTTTGAGAGGCGCCGACATTGTATTGGTTGGCAAAGGCGACGAAATCGTTACTTTATAAAGCTCATACCGGAAAGCTACTAACAGCTTGTCTCCCCCGCTGTTAGATCAAATACGCAGCCGCCTGAGTCTCAGGCGGCCTCTATTTCAAAAACCAGTAACTTAAGTTAATCCATAAGAGGATACAAAAAATGAATGAAAACTGGATTGCTCCTTCCATTCTATCCGCAAATTTTGCCAAGCTGGGCGAGGAAGTCGACAATGTTTTAAAAGCCGGCGCCGATGTGGTGCATTTTGATGTCATGGATAATCATTTTGTGCCTAATCTGACTATTGGCCCCCTGGTCTGTGAAGCGCTAAGAAAACACGGCGTTACTGCGCCAATCGACGTGCATTTAATGATTGAGCCGGTGGACCGCATCATTCCTGACTTCGCCAAAGCCGGAGCCAGCTATATCACATTCCACCCGGAAGCATCGGTTCATGTCGACAGAACACTGCAGCTGATCCGTGACTGCGGCTGCAAATCCGGCCTGGTATTCAACCCTTCCACGCCACTGCATTATCTGGACTATGTGATGGATAAAATCGATATGATTTTATTGATGTCGGTCAATCCGGGCTTCGGTGGCCAGTCTTTTATCCCGTCCGCATTGCCTAAACTGCGCGAAGTCAGAAAACGCATCGATGACAGCGGTCTGAATATTCGCCTGGAAATCGACGGCGGCGTTAAAGTCGACAATATCCGCGATATCAAAGCCGCTGGCGCCGACACCTTTGTGGCGGGATCGGCTATTTTCGGTCAGCCTGACTATAAGGCTGTGATCGACGCGATGCGCTCTGAAATAGCTAAAGCGGAATAAACGAAACCCCTTCAAAGCGGGAAGATCTGGTCCAGGATCTTCCCGCCTGAGGCTAAAATCCGCTTCGAGAAAATATCCTTGCCGCCTTGAAAGCCCATCCCGGCCGCACTAACCTCTTTAGCAAACCGAACGCGTCGGCGGCACTGCATACGGCATTAAGAAAATCAGCAGAGCTATTTCATTTCAACCTGTTGAAACAACTCTGGCACCGGACGATCGAAAGAAGGATGAGAATGGTAATGTTGTAAATGAAGGTGAGGACTTTACCGGCCTATGACAGGTTTGTGAGCACTTAAGAGGAACGGCATTTTATGCCTATGTGCTTAAAGTATCCATCAGATCAATCATGAATTCCATTTCCTCATCGTCAACACGCACCCAGGCATCAAAGCCCAAACTCTCCAAAACGCCCCGTCCTCTCTCCTCGTTATTCATATCGACCAACAATTTTTGAAAAACGTCTCTCTTGTCAGCCAATTTCGGCCCGATCATCAATGAATGATGAATAACACTAATTTGGCTACGGACAAGTACTTTCAGCTGGCTTTTAATGATATTCGATAAATTATCATAAGCTTCAGCCAAAAAAATGCCGACATCCGCATTTTCGCGCAGCAGTTGTTTTGCAATCAGAACATACGAATCGCACACCATTATCTCTACATTGCTCTCATCCAGATCCCCGGATTCCAGCATAATCATGCCCATCAAGTGGACATCAGGATCTTCAGTGACGGCGACCCGAATACCCGGCGACAAATGGGATACATCCTCTACCGTATTTTTGGCATTGACGGCAATAATGGCCTCATCAGCAACGCCGATTGGCTTTACTAAAGGCAAAAAACCTTTTTCGCGCACCAACATGGCGGCATCAAATGGATTGGCATAAATCAAATCGATTTTATCCTGGCTGATGGCTTCTCTCTGCGTAGGGAAGTTGTTATACATCTCCAGATGAATGGCTTCTCCACTCTGTTTCTGAAGCCAGGTATTGAAGATATACCATCCGGAAATATGATCGGGGGGGAAATCTGGGCTGACTGTGAACATGTTCGGCATAATCGGGCTCCGCATGGGTTAAAACAAAGTCGGATAAAGCTTGATGCATTCTTCCACTTTAGTTCGGGAAGGCTTGCGGCGCACAGAGGTATACCCGACTACTTTGCCCTGTCTTACATTGGGAATAACGGTGGCCTTGACCCAGTAATAACCGCCGTCTTTTCGCAAGTTCTTAACAAACCCCTGCCATTTATTGCCTTTTTGCACAGTATCCCACAAATCCTTGAACGCTGCCGACGGCATATCCGGATGCCTCAGGATCGAATGTGGAGCATTGATCAGCTCATCCTCAGAATAACCGGACATTTCAATAAAAGATTGATTCACATGAGTAATGATACCTTCCGGATCTGTCGTTGATACGATCAGTTTACCATCAGGATAAGGCGTCTCAATTTGGGTATATAAGATTCTACGCTTCATACCGCCATATAAATTCAGCGTAACCTCCTTATAATCACCGGCGATATCCTCAGGTTTCATATCATAAAGCATTATATATCTCCATTCTGGTAACATCCCGATAAATTAAGCATTATTTTTTAAGGGGCTGATAATTTAATATAGTCACGTAGGATAATTGAGCCGTTATAGTTTCTTGTGATCTAGGTCAATAACATTGCTATTACACAGCGAGCAGTGGAATCAATGCTCAGTCATTTTTGAAAGTAGTGAATATTGATCCCATAAAGTTTATTTATAAGCTTTAGCAAGATTAGCGAACAGAGCTCTGCTCATACCGGAGATACTGAGAAATTTCTCCAACTCTTCGGCAAGTGTTGATTTCTGGTAGGACTGTTGCATTATCATTAACGCAAGCCCAGTCACAGAACCGATCGCCTGCAACGCTTTCGCACATTTTTCACCGTTATGCCCGAATATCTCAATAACAATACGGGTGAGTTCGTTATTGATCAATGTCATGGCACCCGCCATAAATTCAACAGGCAAGTTAACTTTGACATGGATGTCGCCTACCTGATACATGTCCCGTGCAAATTCAGCATCGATATTATTAGTAAATAACCCTGTCATCCATGTCAAATGGGCTATTTTTAACGTTTCCACGCGGCCTTCCAAATATTTGGCGGTCGGAGGTATGGCAGCCAATTGATCATAAAAGGAATCGGTAACAGTTTGCAGATGCGGCGTAATCTCTGGACCGATCTCTTTCAGACACGCTTCAAGTTCAGGCGTCAAGCCGGAAAACGCTTTGGAATACTCAACTAATTCATTGAAATTTAACGACATTATTTTCTCTGATATTGAATATATTGAATTTATTATTTCTGAATGCTTATTGGTAATATCTCAATAAATATTCAATTTGATTTTGTAAATTCTATAGTTATTTAAAAACCTTGGTGTAAAATCACGCATTTCTGTTCTGAACCTCCTACAGCAATTCAGAGATACTGTTCGCTGCCCGTTTTACATCAAGAAAAATCAAGCCCAACTTGGCATTAGGTTTTGCCAAAACGGTTAACACCGACTCATTACCGGCATAAACCATCAGGACATATCCCTTGGCACCTTTAATTAAAACCTGCTCCAATGCCCCCCTTGTCAATTCTTGGGCAGTTCGATCGCCCAATGACAGCATTGCAGCGCTCATGGCGCCTACCCGATCTTCATCCAGTCCGGCAGGCAACACAGAAGCCATCATTAAACCATCGGTCGATATCACACCCGATGCCTCAATATCCGCTGAAGTACCATTAAGTTCTGTTAACACTGAAGCTAGCATATCCGCGCGCATAATCTTGTCTCTTACTTTTTGATTAATAAATGATAAATTTTAAGCAAGCGTTATTTAAGGGCATAACGCATACTCAATGCCCAAACCAGAGAAACGAATTCTGGATGATTAAAATGAGGAATACCCGAAATAGCAATAACAAAGCGATTTTTACCAATAAATAGAGGCCAAAATCCAAGCTGACTATTACCGTATGCATCGATGACCGCCCATGCATTGCTAGCCAGTCCCATATTGTTCATCAATAAACCTGATCGGCGTTCGTGAATGGTGGCAATTTCCGCGCTTAATGCCGATAGCTCTTCAGCAACCTCATGCGGAAACCCGTGGCTGGACAAATAGAAACCTTGACCGTCCGCCAGGAGCACTTTACCATTTTCTGAAATTTTACTTAATAGATTAGGCAAAATCTCTTCCAATGCTTCATGCGAATGATGTATTTCGGTATCAAGTCCTTGAACCCAGCCTAACTTTTGGCAATGGTGTAACAATTCCAGGCATTTTTCTTTTTCATCTAGACTCATCAGTTTCTGCAGATTGGCCAGGTTAAGCTCAGGAGTTCGTTGTTGTGTTAATAGAGTTCTTAAAAATTGCCGAGGCTTGTCCTTATCAACAGAACAGACGGCATAATAAGCGCCAGCAGGGGTTGGGTATAAATACACCCCTTTTGTTAAGACATAATTGCTCATGTATTATTCTTCAAGTTCAGGATCCAAGGAATACAGTAGCGATTGCACTAAAAGAGACACATCATTTTTGATACGAGCATCCACGCAGAACACAGGCGGATTAAGCCCCATTCCTTGCAGTTGGACATGATAATCATGAATAGCCGGCTTATCGCTCAGATCCATCTGTGTCACACCGATGGCCACATTCGTTTTTGCTATAAATGACTGAAACGAATCCAAAAAGAACTTCATATCCTGAAAAGGATCCGCTCGGGTATTATCGAGAAGTAAAATCAATCCTATACCGCCTGTGGTCAGAATTTCCCACATAAAGTCAAAACGTTCCTGTCCGGGCGTACCGTAAAGGTGAATCTTTTCGCCACCGGCAAGATTCATGATCCCATAGTCCATGGCTACAGTAGTTGATGATTTCCTGTTCTTTGTCATATCGCTGGCAGTCGCATCCGTTTTAATCGGCGGTACATCGCTTATTGATTCGATAGCTGTTGTTTTACCCGCGCCAACCGGGCCGGTAAAAATGATTTTGTATTGGCTCATATTGTTCCTAACTTTATGATTTTTGTCCGCGTAATTTGCTGATAATTCGAGTTAATAATCCTTGCCGCTCAATATTTTTGATAACCGGAGGCTGGATGATCTCATCGGCTTGACGTTTAGCCTGTTTAATTAAACCAAGTGCATGCGCTGCGCTGATAAAAGCAAATACATATTGGGGTTTGATTTTTAAAGTTTCAGCAATGTCGGGCAGGGTTCTCGGGCCGGCTATAAGCAATGCTGCGATTCTTAATGCATGAGGCGTAACAATAAGGCGAGTAAAGTTCGGCCAGTGTTTTAAAAATACCGGCTTAGTAATATCCAAGGCGATAGGATAACGTCCTTTAGAGGTCCATACAGCTAATTTCCACAGAAAGGCGTCCATATTGTGGAATTTACTCAGCTCTTGCTTAACAGATAATGTCTGTGCACTAGCCGGAGTAAGCGACATGCCCGACCCCGACAGGCTATTGATTGGCAAACCGGCAAACGCCCTCAGCTGTTTGTCATCCGCATCGAGCCAGATTTCATGATTATGAGGGAAGATAATCAGTGACTTCCAGCCAGAATTAAGATATAGCACCTGTTTTTTTGTTTGCGCGATAAGGCATGCGGATTGAAAATATCCCTGAAAATATTCTTTAGGATTATAAAAAGCGTTAGGAAATTGCTTCGGGTCATTCACATCCAAACCTGGAATGGAGCCTATAAACGCATTGAAATTTCCTTCATCAAGATGCATTGCCGTTTGATGTTTAGACGTCTTTTTTTGCTCATCCGTATTTATAAACAGCTTCTTGTTAATCCGGACATCCTCACTCGGCTTTTGCTTCTCCACCAACATCGCTTCGGCCTTCATTAAGGCGTCCAGCATATCGGCCGTCTTTACCGGTTTTTTTACATGCAATACATTATCTAGCTCCAACTCCTGCAAGGATAATACAATAACGGGCCTGGTGGAGTTCTGGGCTTGTTTTTGTTCAAGCAGCGCTTCGACATTGACGAAATCGGCATCAATTATATCAACTTCAGCGTCAATCTCCTCAACCACGGCAGCCATACCTTTACAAGGTCCCTGGAGATACATCACCATCATTTTATAAGTGCGCCCATCCATGCCGTAAAGCGCGACCCTTAAAGGGCTTTTGCGTTTATCGTTCATTGCTCTCGCTCACAACAAAAAGCGCCAGTAATTCATTCCAGCCGTCGGGCATGGTTATATTCAAGCCAGCCAAGATCTCAACCATTTTTCTCAAACCTGAAACATCCCGTGTTGATTTATATAGTTCTAACAAACTTTGATGCAATTCCAGATTGTGCGGGTCGTTTATGATAGCTTTTTCCAGTACATCTTTTGCTTCAGCAAGCTGGCTGTACTCAATATAATCGCGCGCCAAATCCAGTGGGTCATATGTTCGTTCATTGGAAAAGCTGACCTGTTGCACTAAATTTTGAGTGCCAATCAAGCCCCTTGTGAAAATGGAATATTGATTTCCGACTAGTAGTGCAATATCCATTTCGTTCATCATAAAGGTGCGCAACAACTTATACTGCTTCCGGGACAACTTGGATCTTGTACCGCATATCATGCGCCAACTGATTTCCGTGCCGCGACGGTCTAAGACAACCAAAAAATCAACAAGCGCCGCAAAAAGCTGTTCTGGTAAATTTGCGCAGTAACAATAATAGATACGCTGAATATGAGTAATTAATTGTCTAGGCTTTCTAGAAATATGAAAAACAAGATTTTTTAAGACATGCTCGGATAATCTGTTATCGACAAAATTAAAAGTGTTCGAATCTGATGGTAAAAAAATAGTGTTCCATTTAGGAAATCCATAAGTATCCTCTTGTCCCTCACTGCAAGTGATCAATGTCTGGCAACTAGTCATGCGTTAACTCTCAAAATTCATGCGAAAGATTTTCAATATGAATTTTAGCCGGTTTTATTCAAAAAAACATTTGCTAGGGGCACAAAATTAAAAAATAAGATCAATCTAATTTAAATCCTGATTTTTCAAAGAACATGCATTAACATATAATAATATTATGTTCTTCATGCAAAGTGTACGGGGTCTTTTATTTTTGACATAAAAAAAGGCTTGTGAAACGATGCTTCACAAGCCTTTTTCGATCATTGAAGACTCTTCTTTAGCTATTCAATGCATCGGCATAAGCCATGTCGAATGTTGGAATATGATGATCCAGCCAACCTTTCACCATTTGACCAACTTCTTCGGTAACTTCTGCTTCACCGGCATGAAATTTTGTTTGCAAACCAGCGCAAATACCTACCAGAGCCTCATGCTCTGCCTTATGGGCTGTATAGCCATTGAAATCTTTCGCCAGCATTTCTCTCTCTTCATGAGCAAAGTGCCCTACAACATAAGAAATCAGATCATCCAGCTGAGCGCCAACAGCGGCACGGTCTGCTCCGCCAGTCGCCAGGTCATATAATTTATTCAGTTTATCAAATAAAGTTTGGTGCTCTTCATCGGCAAAAGGTACGTTAGTGCCGAATTGGTCAGCAGTCCAAGTGATTAAAGCCATAAATGTACTCCTCATAATTGTTATTAATAACCGCACAAAAATTATAGTTTTTACGGTTTCTCAAATGTTGACCTAAATCAAGTTTTGCTTAGATCAACTGATAGCCTTAATGACAACGCATCAAAGTCAGCTTGAGCAAAATAAGGCAACACCCCTAATAATGGCGAGTCCAAGGAGGCGGCTATGGTTTGAATATTCTCATCCCGGCTCAAGAGCCCGGAATCAGTGCAGACTGCGATCCACCCGGCACATTGGCGGCCTGAAGAGCGAATGGCCTGATCGGTTAATTTTGCATGATTAATGCAGCCCAGCCTGATCGCTACAACGATAATGACCGGCAGGTCCAACGTTCTTGCAAGATCGGCAATATCTTCATGAGCATTGATTGGCGACATCCAACCGCCAGCGCCTTCAACCAGCAGTATGTCAGCCGATTTTTTCAGAATATTAAAGTTGGCCGCGATTTTATGCAGCTCCACCGGATTATCGGCGCCGGCAATATGAGGCGAGATGGGCGCCTCATAGGCGTAAGGATTGATCAGTTCATATTCAACCGGAAATGAGCCATTTTCCTGAATCAGCAACGCATCTTCATTTCTCAAAACCCCATCCCTCATTAAGCAACCGGATGCCACGGGCTTCATGCCGATTACGGATTTGCCCAGTTTCTTGAAATAGCGCATCAGCGCAATCGTAGCCCAGGTTTTTCCTACATTGGTATCAGTGCCGGTAATAAAATAGCCTGCTTCCACGCCGCTATGCCCGCGCTGTAATCATGATAACTTCGAAAGTCGCCGGAATCAGGCCATGGGTTCTATAGGCTTCATAAGCCGCAATCATGCCCTGCATCTGTGCTTTAGTCGTGATGCTTCTGTTACGCCCAGCCGTCACGTTATGCGCGCCGATATACTTTAGCTCCTTCATCAATGCCAGAACGGAATCATAAGCAGGCCTATATAGCTTGCTTTCCATGCTTATCTGACGAAAACCGGCTTGCTCAAGGAAACAACCAAGCTGGCTTTGACTGTAAAACTCATTAACATGACTATACTTGTCAACTTCCGCCCATGCATGTTTCAACTCCTGCAGGGTATGCGGGCCAAATGTCGACAAGACCAACTGGCATCCGGGCTTTAGTATGCGCCTGATATCAGTAAAAACCGCCTTTAGGTCTTCACACCATTGCAAGGCAAGATTCGAGAACACGTGATCGGCAACATGATTTAAGACCGGCAATGATTCAGCATCGGCGCACAAATACATGACATTGTGGGCATCGGACAGCTTTCTGCGCGTGGTTTGCAGCATAGGCAATGCGATATCCAGCGCCAGCATATACTTGCTGCCGGGCAGGGCCAATAATTCCGCCGTTAAAAAACCGGTACCACAGCCTATATCCAATACGGTACCGACCAGCCTGTCCGTTTCGATACGGTCCAGCAGGTCCTTGCCTACTGTGCGCTGCAATTCGGCGACAGCATCATAAGATGCACAGGCTGCTGAAAAAGATTGTCTGACTTTGCTTTTATCCAACACGAAACAGCGCTCATCCTTGGCTAAAAAAACGGGAAACAATAGCCAGGACCTCTTGCTGATGCGATAAAAACGGCACATGCCCAGAGGCGTCAAGAATATGGACTTCGCAATTGGCATTCAGCTGCGGTAACTGGTCAGCGATAGAGGCGGGAATCAACAGATCCTTGCCGCCTAATATGACCGATACAGGGCATGTTAGCCTGGAAAAAGCCGGCCGCAAATCCAACTTTTTTAGAATCTCCAAACCGCCCAGCAATGTCCCGGGGTCCGGCACATCACATTCAAGCATCGAGGCTTTCAGCTTTTTCAACAAAACTTTGCAGTCCGCCAGACCGTTCACTTGCAGCGATAGAAAGCGGAGCAAGGTTGCCTGACGGTTTTCACTCACGCCATCGGCAAACGCATCCAGCAGACGCGCTTCCATGCCGGGCCATGTTCCTGTTTGCATGAAGAGCGGATTGCCGGCCAACAATGCCAATGAAATTACGCGCTCGGGAAAGCGCTCGGCAACATCGAGCACAACCGTTCCGCCCAAAGACCAGCCCAGCCAGTAGCAAGGCTGTTCCGGCAGCGAGGCCGCTAGAGCAGCGCCGATTTGTTCCAGCGTAAATGGACTGATTGTTTCGCTATGTCCATGCCCCGGCAAATCGATGCAAGTGACTCGATAATGTTGCGCCAGAGCCCTGGCAAAATCCCGCCAGACGCCGGAATGCATGGCCCAGCCATGCACAAGCACAACCGGCGCGCCCTGACCGAATGTTTCACTATGGAGTTTTATCATGGACGCAATTGATCCAATGCAGTGAGCAATCGATCGACATGCCGCTCTTCGTGCAGCGCCGAAAAAGTCACGCGTAACCTGGCTCTGCCCTGCGGCACGGTAGGCGGACGTATCGCGGTGACCAGCAATCCTTTATTCATTAAGGCATTGCTGACGTCTACGGCACGTTGGCTGCCGCCTATCACGATAGGCTGAATGGCAGAAAAAGATGGCATTAAATTTAGGCCGAGCTGCTGCGCACCCTGCTTGAAACGCTCAGACAACATCTTGAGCTTGTCCCGGCGCCAGCTTTCGGTCATGGCGATTTTTAAGCTGGCCCGTGTCGCCTCGGCCATGGCCGCCGGCAACGCCGTGGTATAGATATAGGTGCGCGCTTTCTGGATCAGCGTTTCGATCAACACATCGGAGCCGGCCACAAAAGCGCCGAACGTACCGAAGGCCTTGCCCAACGTGCCTATCAGTATGGGTACATCGTCCTGCCCGAGGCCGTAATGGTCAACAATGCCTCGTCCCTGCTCGCCGATCACTCCTATGCCATGCGCATCGTCGACCATCAGCCAGGCATCATGGTTTTTTGCCGCTTTCGATAACGCCGGCAATGGCGCGAAATCGCCGTCCATGCTGAAGACGCCGTCCGTCACTATCAGCTTATGCCCTGTCGCTGCTTTAAGATAGGCATTCAGATGACCGACGTCCCCATGGGCATAACGCTTAAATCTGGCGCCGGACAACAAGCCGCCGTCGAGCAAAGAGGCATGATTCAACCGGTCCTCGAACACCGTATCGCTACGGCCGGCCAAAGCAGCGATAACACCTATGTTCGCCATGTAACCGGTCGAAAACAACAAGGCCCTGTCGCGGCCGGTAAAAGCTGCCAACTCCTCCTCCAGGGCATGATGTGCGGCGCTGTGCCCGCAAATCAGATGCGCCGAACCGCTGCCGACGCCATAACGGTCGACCCCGGCTTTAAATGCCTGAACGATCGATGGATGATTGGCCAACCCCAGGTAATCGTTGCTGCAAAAATTCAGCACTTCTCTGCCGTCGATCCGCAGATGGATGCCTTGGGGCGATTCTGTAATGCGCCGCGAACGGTACAGCCCTTGTCCGGCAAGGGTTTCGAGATGGCCGGCCAGTGCCGGGAATGCGTCAGTCATTATGCATAACTGGAGCCGCCTGAATGCAGGCCCAGGCGTTCGAATAATTGACGATCATGGTTGGTCATCGGGTTCTCGGTCGTCAACAGTTTATCGCCGTAAAAGATCGAGTTGGCGCCAGCCAGAAAACACAAAGCCTGCATTTCATCACTCATTTTATTGCGGCCTGCCGACAGCCGCACGCGCGACTTCGGCATCATGATGCGCGCCACCGCGATGGTTCTGATAAAAATAAGCGGATCCAGCGCTTCGGTGCCCATCAGCGGCGTCCCCTCGACCTGCACCAGCATGTTAACCGGCACGCTTTCGGGATGCTTGGGCATATTGGCCAGTTCGATCAACAGCTTGGAGCGGTCGACATCGCTTTCGCCCATACCGACGATGCCGCCGCAGCAGACGTTGATGCCGGCATCCCTGACGCGCGCCAAGGTATCGAGCCGGTCCTGATAAGTGCGCGTCGTGATAATCTCGGAATAATAATCTTCCGATGTATCCAGGTTGTGGTTGTAGTAGTCGAGTCCACCTTCCTTCAGTCTCTCCGTCTGCTCATCGGTCAGCATGCCCAACGTGACGCAGGTTTCCATGCCCAGCGCCTTGACGCCTTGCACCATTTCGACGACGCGCTCGATATCCCTGTCTTTCGGCTGACGCCAGGCCGCGCCCATGCAGAAACGGGATGCGCCCTGATCCTTGGCTTTTTGAGCGGCTTTCAAAACGGCTTCCACCGGCATCAGTGCCTCGGGCGTCAAATCCGAATCATAACGTGCACTTTGCGGACAATAGCCGCAATCCTCCGAGCAGGAACCGGTTTTAATGCTCAACAGGCTACTCACCTGAATCTCGTTCGGATCAAAGTTCTCTCTATGGATGGTTTGCGCTTTAAAAATCAGATCGTTAAACGGCAACGCATAGAGCGCTTGAACTTCGTCCAACTGCCAATCATGACGAATGGATGTCGGCTGTTGAATCGGACTTATTGCAGGGCTTGCAGGCATTCTGTTAATCTCCGGCTACAGTATTTCTTTAAGGAAGAAAGTCATGATACTTGTCAACCTGTCTAAATGAAAATGGATTACAACTGGATTAACATTATACAGGATTACCTGCTGCCGCCTATCTGCATCTTGTGCGGAAACGCCGGATCGGCTTCGCGGGACATCTGCCATTCCTGTTACCAGCATTTACACAGAAACAATCCGTGCTGTTATCGCTGCGCCGAACCTTTTGAAATACCAACAGAAACAGCGGTCCTGTGTGGCCGCTGCCAAAGCCAAGCTCCGGCCTATGACCGGACTTATGCGCCATTCATGCATCAAGGCGCCATGCGGCACTTGATTGCATCACTAAAATTTCACGCCCACTACAAGAATGCGCGCCTGCTGGGCCAATTACTGGCGGAACATATCGAAGAGACAGCGGAAAGACCCGACTGCATCATGCCCGTGCCACTCCATAAAACCCGCTACCTTCAACGCGGGTTCAACCAGTCCATCGAAATCGCCAGAACCGTCGCCCGTGAATTACAATTGCCTCTCGATCTTTCGTCCTGCCAAAGACATCGCAATACACCACACCAAACCAATCTGCCGGCCAAGCAGCGACGTAAAAACCTGAAAAATGCTTTCTCGCTGATAAAACCGATTCGGGCCAGACACATAGCCATTATCGATGATGTCATGACCACTGGTTCTACCGCCGATGAACTTGCCGCGCTATTAAAGAAGGCCGGAGCCAGTCGGGTCGATGTCTGGGCATGCGCCAGAGCCTGAGTTGTGGAATCGAGTCATCGCGTTATTTGGGCGATGGTTTGATCAAGCATGTCCGAGAGTCTGGCTTTCGCGCCTCGATTTTGACAAACAAATACCTTGGCTTTTTCAATTAACGTTGCTCTGTAGGCGGCATCTCGGTATATTGCATCGACAGCTCTGACAATATCATCTTTATTTTGGCATTGTATGGCCGCATTATGCCGCAAAATCCCTTTGGCTATTTCTTTAAAATTGGCCATATAGGGCCCAAACATTACCGGCACACCTACAGCAGCAGGCTCAAGCACGTTATGCCCGCCCACGGGCACCATGCTGCCGCCGACAAATGCGACATCGGCACTCGCATACAGCATCTTCAGCTCTCCCATCGTATCGGCCAGATAGACATCCGTATCCTGATGACAAACATCAGCGGATGTGCGTGTTACTACTGATAATTGTTGCAGTTTGCATAACTTCTCGACTTCGCCAAAGCGCTCGGGATGTCTAGGCACCAGTACCAGCAACAACTCGGGAATTTGCTGTTTTATTTGCTTGTAGATATCGAGAAATATCGCCTCTTCATCTTTATGCGTACTGGCAACAACCCACACGAACCGATTCTTGAACAAAGCCCGCTTTAGCTGACGCCCTTGCTCTATCGTTTCGTCGGCAATATCAATATCAAATTTGATATTGCCGACGATGGCCACTTGCTGTTTTTCAGCACCGATAGCGAGGAATCTGTCCGCATCGTCCTGCGTTTGTGCAGCGATTAATTTGACCTTCGCCAAAGTCGGGTGAACCAGTGAGGGCATTTTTTGATAACCGCGCGCCGACTTTTCCGATAATCGGGCATTGATCATATAGAGCGGAATACCGTTTCTGCCACAGCAGTCGAACAGATTGGGCCAGATTTCCGTCTCCATGATCACAGCGATGCTCGGCTTAAAGCAGCGCATAAAACGGCTGACAGCGCCTGGCGTATCATAAGGCAGATAAACATGTTCAACCGTTTCCTTCATCACTGCCCTAACACGTGCGGATCCGGTCGGCGTCGTGGTCGTGATTAACAGTCGCGCATCAGGATGCAGCTTTTGTATCTGCCGGATTAACGGAAATAAGGCCTCAGCTTCGCCGACTGAAACGGCATGAAACCAGATAACGCCTGACACATACTGTTTAGAATAGAAGGCGAGACGTTCGCGCCATCGATAGCGGTAAGCCGGCGCTTTGATGCTCCGCCATAGCAGGCGGCACAATATGGTAGGGACGAGTAGGTAAAAAAGGAATGAATAGAAAGCACGCATGTTAGAAAGGCGCAAGGTTCAAGGCTCAAGGTCGAAAAGCGGTCGCTTTACCTTTTTGCCTTGTACCTTTTGCCTTTAACTATTATGCTTCAGCAGCAATTTTGATAGGCAGCGTTACGACGACATCTGTATGCAGGTTGATGTCAATGTCGTATTCGCCAACTTGGCGAATGACGCCTTTCGGCATGCGCACTTCGTGCTTTTCAACAGCAACACCTGCCGCCGTGATCGCATCAGCGATATTGTGTGTACCGATAGAGCCGAACAGCTTACCTTCGTCACCCGCTTTGTGCGTGATGACAACTTCAAGTTTGCTCAGTGCATTCGCGCGTGCCTGAGCGGCGGCCAGCTTTTCAGCGGCAACTTTTTCAAGCTCAGCGCGGCGCGCTTCGAATTCAGCAATTTTTTTAGCTGTTGCAGCAACAGCCTTACCTTGCGGAACCAGGTAGTTTCTGCCATAGCCGGGTTTGACCGTGACCTTATCACCCAGGTTACCCAAGTTTGCGATCTTTTCAAGAAGAATAACTTCCATCTTTTAATACCTCACCTTTCGGTTTTAGCTAATTATTTTGCGCCGTCAGGCGTTAGTTTGATTTGAAATTTTGTTTCGTAAGTTCATCCATGCGTCGCTTAAGCCCACTAAAGCCACGGGCAACATGGCATGGGGTATCAAAAACAATGTCAGATAAAACATCGGCACCAGATAACGGCCGTGTTTCATCGAAGCAAAAACCGCATGCAATACGGCCGTTCCGATACAGGTGTATAACACAAACAGCAAAATAGTCATATTCCAGGCAACCTCGGAGAATATTCCGGAACTGGCCCAGGCAACAGCCACGACGGCCAAACTGCCCATTGCCAGCCGAGGTTTTGTGCCCAATGACAGAAACTCTTGCTTGAAGCCGCCGGGGTTATACAGCACCGATTGCCACCAACGCCCCAAAAATAGACCGAACAGCAAGCCGAATACGGTTCCCGCTGCAACGACGCCCGTCATATAATGAGACAGAACTTCCAAAGTGCGCTGAATTTCATCAACAGGCGCGTTGGCAGGCGCATTGGATAGCACCATTTGTGAAAGCGCCTGTTTCCACATGGCTGAGGGCGCCGCCTCATAAAGATAGAAGCCAACGACCCCAAGCATGCCTATCAATACCGCAAATTCAACCGCCAGAGATAAATGTCGTCCTTCCCTTAAAACGATTGAAATCAACCAGACAGGCAACCACAGCATCATGCTGTAAAGTAAAGCAATCCAGTAGTTGCCTAACAGGAGAAGTCCTAATAATGAGGCCGCCGCACTTGAACAGACCAAAACATACAAGCCTTCAAAAGCGCCCCGTCTTAATGTGATAAGAGCAATGGAGGCTAAACTTACTATAACGGATACCGAACTTACTATACCTACCCGAGCACTTACCAGAGGCAAAATCAGCGACAGGAACGCGAGGCTGGAAGCCACTATAATGGCTTGCATCCGTCCTTGCATAATGTAAGCCGCTAAAAAGCTCACTGACTGTCCCGGTACTGATTATTTGTGAGCGTCACAGAAAGGCAATAATGCAATAAAACGCGCACGTTTAATTGCCACACCTAATTGTCTTTGATACTTAGCGCTGGTACCTGTAATACGGCTAGGAACAATCTTGCCGGTCTCAGTAATATAATCGCTCAATAGATCCAGATCTTTATAATCGATCTGTGTGCCGCCGTCCGCACTGAATCGGCAGAATTTTTTACGTCTTACGTTGCGTGCCATGGTAATCTCTTGTCCAAGTGTTAAAAAGTTTTATTCAGAAGCAATTTCGTCAATATCAAAATCTTCATCGTCCAGACTGGCATCTGCATCGACGTCTTCTGCCGCCGCTTCTCTGGCCGCCGCATCTCTGGCTCTAGATTCAGCTGCTTTACCTTCTTCAGCTGTTGCTGTTGCAATTGGCGATGGCGTAGTAATAGCTTCTTTTTGCAGTAAAGTCATGCTGCGCAGGATAGCGTCGTTGAACCGGAAGCCGCTTTCCAACTCTTCCAAGGTAGCTTGATCGCACTCGACATTCATTAACACATAATGGGCTTTATGAATTTTATTGATAGGATAAGCCAGATGTCTACGGCCCCAGTCTTCCAAACGGTGGATTTTGCCGGCTGCCGCTTCAATAGTCGCTTTATAACGATCAATCATCGCCGGAACCTGAGAACTTTGGTCGGGATGGACTAAAAAGACAATTTCGTAATGTCGCATAATTTTTCCTTTCGGTTTTAAGCCTTCCATCTTTTGTCTTGTTAAAGATGGTAAAGCAAGGAAGAGGCCAAATGCCCCCAAAGAACCGACTATTATAAGGACTTTTTAAAGTCTTGGAAAGGTTAAAAAACCAAACATCAGAGCAAGCGCGCATAAATTAATTTGGAAATCAGCGATACCCAAGTTTTTTATCCAAAGGAATCATGAAGTTTACAGCAAGCTTTCTTATCGATTGCAGGCTTACGGGGTAGAAAAACATAAACGGCACAACCCAGGAGGGTGTAAATAAATCCGTGTAACCGCTTATTTTCAAGCCGTACAATACGGCAACTTATGGAGAGAAAATGAGCGACCTGATTAAAGACCCCCAGTTGATTTCAGCCATGCAAGAATTAGGGCGAG